>Ga0074199_1000071_pt1 | contig 242249 bp, 218 predicted proteins | sample EPASupsiteSAE347_FD_64528 | JGI IMG/M metagenome (GOLD analysis project Ga0074199, IMG submission 64528) | Bioremediated contaminated groundwater from EPA Superfund site, New Mexico - Sample SAE3-47 | ecosystem: Environmental > Aquatic > Deep subsurface > Groundwater > Contaminated ...
GTTAGTCGCACTGCCTGCGGTATTAGCATAGCTAACTGAGAGGGCGGACGGTTGGAGACCATCAAGAAGATCGGCGTCTAGGCCAGAGCCTGTACCGTCGTTAGTGCTTTGCCAGAAGGCACTGGCATGGAGACCGTCGACTGTGTCAGCGTTAGAAACCGTACCACCAGCGATTTGAGAATCTACGTATAGTTTATTAGCGGCGTCTGTATTAGCACCAGGAGTAGCGACACCGTGGATTTGGTTATTACTGAAATTACCCACTCCATAGACGTCTAGTTTATAGGCAGGAGTGGTGGTACCGATGCCAAGATTTCCGCCAGTCGTTAAGACCATTATATTAGTCCAGGTTATAGCGCCTGTTCCAACATTTGGAGATGTCCCCCAAGTAAAACCAGATAAACCCGATGCAAAACTAGCACTACCAGTATATCTGACTGCGGGTGCTGATGATGTTCTAGAATGATACCAATTACCATCGTTACCTCTATACGCATTATAAGCATTATAGAAACCATAATCCTGGTTGCCATTAGTCGGAGTACCATTCCCCATACTTCCTATGTGAACATCACCATCCGATCCTTGGAGACCTAATAACAATTGAGCATATTGTCTATTAATCCGAACATTATCACTAAAACGTCCCTCGCCCACAACATCTAATTTATACCCTGGATTAGTCGTCCCAATCCCCACATTAGTACCATTGTCATAGACTAAAGAACTGGCAACAGTATTATTACTAGAATTAAATTTAGTTATATAGTTAGCCGAACCACCAATATGGTAGAGGTCAGTTGTATCTGAATTAACAGCACTAGTGGCGTTAGTCGCACTGCCTGCGGTATTAGCATAGCTAACTGAGAGGGCGGACGGTTGGAGACCATCAAGAAGATCGGCGTCTAGGCCAGAGCCTGTACCGTCGTTAGTGCTTTGCCAGAAGGCACTAGCATGGAGATTGTCGACTGTGTCAGCGTTAGAAACTGTACCACCAGCAATTTGAGAATCTACGTATAGTTTATTAGCGGCGTCTGTATTAGCACCAGGAGTAGCGACACCATGGATTTGGTTATTACTGAAATTACCGACTCCATAGACGTCTAGTTTATAGGCAGGGGTGGTGGTGCCGATGCCGACGTAGCCGGTGGTCGCCTGAATATACATTTTTGTATCATAGGTAGATCCTGTTTGAGTAGTGGATTGTTGAATAGCTAAATCACCAAAATTAACTGAGTCTTTATATAATCTCCAAGAACGACTATTTACATTTGTTCCATATTTCATCATCAAACCACTTGATAATCTTATGTTTCCTGCAACATCCAAAGCTTGTTCTGGGCTCGTCGTTCCAATTCCGACGAAACCCCCAGAGGGATTTAATAATATACCATAAGCGCTAGCGGATTGTAGCGTAGTGTAGCCAGTAGAACCGTTATAAAGTTCTAACGTTCCGCTATAAGTATTACCCGGCGTTCCGTAATCATGACCTTGACCAATTTTTCCACCATTTGTTAATGCGATATCTCCATAAACCTCTAATTTTTTTGTCGGATTCGTAGTCCCAATTCCAATATTAGTTCCATTGTCATAGACTAAAGAACTGGCAACAGTATTATTACTAGAATTAAATTTAGTTATATAGTTGGCCGAACCACTAACATGATAAAGGTCGACTGTATCAGCGTTGGTAACTGTACCACCAGCGATTTGAGAATCAACGTATAGTTTATTGGCGGCGTCTGTATTAGCACCAGGAGTAGCAACGTTATGAATTTGATAGCCACTAAAACTACCCTCGCCATAGACGTCTAGTTTATAGGCAGGGGTGGTGGTGCCGATGCCGACGTTGCCAGCATCACCATGCCTAATAATCATTCTGGTTCTCTTAGTATACGGCGAAGTAGAGTCTTCGGTTTGTAATTCAATGCCTGTACCACCCATTATAATGTTTGAGGCTAGCCCTCTGGTCTGAGCTATGGTGAGAATCGAACCAGTAGTTTGGCTAATACTGCTGCCACCTGATCCGTCTATAGAAGAGCCCAACAAAAGTGTCCCCGGAATTCCTAACCCTCCGCTCCTAATTATACCAGCCACTTCTAGTTTATAGCCCGGCGCCGTCGTCCCAATTCCAATATTAGTTCCATTGTCATAGACTAAAGAACTGGCAACGGTATTGTTACTAGAGTTGAATTTAGTTACATAGTTAGCCGAACCACCAATATGGTAGAGGTCGACTGTATCTGAATTAACAGCATTAGTGGCGTTAGTAGCGGTACCGGCAGTGGCGGCATAGCTAACGGAGAGAGCGGACGGTTGGAGACCATCTAAAAGATCGGCGTCTAGGCCAGAGCCTGTACCGTCGTTAGTACTTTGCCAGAAGGCACTAGCATGAAGACCGTCGACTGTATCAGCGTTAGAAACTGTACCACCAGCGATTTGAGAATCTACGTATAGTTTATTAGCGGCGTCTGTATTAGCACCAGGAGTAGCGACGCCATGAATTTGGTTATTACTGAAATTACCGACTCCATAGACGTCTAGTTTATAGGCAGGGGTAGTGGTGCCGATGCCGACGTTGCCAGTTCCTTTAACTGTCATCAACGGACCAGTTACGCTTCCAGTTCCGCTCCCTGCGAAAATTATATCTCTACTTACGGTCCCTTGGGTTCTTGCTTGAATAACTAAATTACCAGCTAACTGACTAAAATCACCGACGCCAGCTTCTGTAACAAAAATATGAGCATCTGAAGTATTTTCCGATGGCTGGACATAAGTATCTCTACTTGTTAATAAACGTATATTACGTCCAGCTCCCGCAATTCTTAAGTTGCCATTAATCTCTAACTTATCATTAGGCGCCGTTGTCCCAATCCCGACGTTGCCGCCTAATTTAATATATAATTGGTCGGGAGTAGAACCAGTTCCAAGAGACAAATCTTTTGTTCCTAAACTAAAAATAGTTGCCTTCCCGGTGTCCCAAGTTAAACGACCATAATCCGCATTTGCTCCCCAATATAGTGTCCCATCGTTTGCTAATTTAATTCCACTTCCTACTTGCAATAATGCCCCGGGCGCCGTCGTCCCAATTCCAATATTAGTTCCATTGTCATAGACTAAAGAACTGGCAACGGTATTATTACTAGAATTAAATTTAGTTATATAGTTGGCCGAACCACTAACATGATAAAGGTCGACTGTATCGGCATTAGTAACTGAACCACCAGCGATTTGAGAATCTACGTATAGTTTATTAGCGGCGTCTGTATTAGCACCAGGAGTAGCGACGCCGTGGATTTGGTTATTACTGAAATTACCGACTCCATAGACGTCTAGTTTATAGGCAGGGGTGGTGGTGCCGATGCCGACGTAGCCACTAGAAGTAATTCTCATCTTTTCAGAATTGTTTGTATATATAATAAGAGGAGCATCATTGATAGACCGGATAAGATTGCTGTTTTGCGTAGAGTATACATACATTCTTTCTGTTCCATTTAATTTTATATTCATTCCAGAAACTGCTGTGGAGTCAGAACTGGTGTTGGTAACATAAAAAGGATGTACATAACCAGTTGCACTTGATAATACTTCCAATTTCGCCCCCGGCGCCGTCGTCCCAATTCCAATATTAGTACCATTGTCATAGACTAAAGAACTGGCAACAGTATTATTACTAGAATTAAATTTAGTTATATAGTTAGCCGAACCGCCAATATGGTAGAGGTCAGTTGTATCTGAATTAACAGCATTAGTGGCGTTAGTCGCACTGCCGGCGGTATTAGCATAGCTAACGGAGAGAGCGGACGGTTGGAGACCATCTAATAGATCAGCGTCTAGACCAGAGCCAGTACCGTCGTTAGTGCTTTGCCAGAAGGCACTAGCATGAAGACCGTCGACTGTATCGGCGTTAGAAACTGAACCACCAGCAATTTGAGAATCTACGTATAGTTTATTAGCGGCGTCTGTATTAGCGCCAGGAGTAGCGACACCGTGGATTTGGTTATTACTGAAATTACCGACTCCATAGACGTCTAGTTTATAGGCAGGGGTGGTGGTACCGATGCCGACGTAGCCGGTGGTCGCCTGAATATACATTTTTGTATCGCCACTTGTTGGGGTATCAAAACTAATCTGACTACCTGATTGAATACGAATACCAGAACCATTTGATTGGACAGAACCAGTAGTTAAATAATAGCTATGGGCACGAACCGTGTTGGAGGTTCCTAAATCTAATTTATAACTTGGATTAGTTATTCCAATTCCAATATTAGTTCCGTTGTCATAGACTAAAGAATTGGCAATAGTGTTGTTGCTAGAATTGAATTTAGTTACATAGTTAGCCGAACCACTAACATGATAAAGGTCGACTGTATCGGCATTAGTAACTGAACCACCAGCAATTTGAGAATCTACGTATAGTTTATTAGCGGCGTCTGTGTTAACTCCTGGAGTAGCAACGTCATGAATTTGGTAACCACCAAAGCTACCCTCCCCGTTAACTACTAATTTATAGGCGGGGGTGGTGGTGCCGATGCCGACTTTGCCATTGGTCAAATACATTGCATCAACATCTGTTCCTCCACGGCGAGTTCCTAAAGCAAGAACTGAATGAGTTACTCCTGAATCGACATTAATATCACCAATATATCCTCCATAATCCATGTTGTTGTTGAAACCTAAACTTATTCTTGACTGTAAAATAGTGTTGCTCGTACCGCCAGCACCAGTAATCCAGAGTTTTGTATTTGTTGGCAAAGTGTTTATATTTGCCCCTAAAGTTAATAAAGCGCTTGGATTCGTCGTTCCAATTCCGACGTTGCCGGTGTTATCAAGATGAAGTATATTTGTAGCTCCTCTTAAAATATCAAAATGAGTAGTTGCTTTTAAGAACCAAGCAGCAGTTGTTTTATCATATAATCTTATATTTGCCGAAGTTGTTTTTTCTATATCTAATATTTCACTTGGTGCCGTCGTCCCGATGCCAATATTTCCATCTCCTGTTATTCTCATTTTTTCTGAAATCGTTGTAGAGCCTGTGGGCGTAGCGAGAAATTTGATATAAGTCCCCTGAGCCGAGTCAGTAAATGCTTGAGCGGCGGCACCAACTATTTGAATTCTACCGCCAACAGAAAAGCCTGTTGTCCCGTAACCGCGCCCAGCAAAACCGCCCAGGATATCATCTTGTTGAGTCGCGGTCGGAGAGGCTTGAGTTCCTCTAGCAACTCTATTTACAGTTTGCCCTTGAGCAGTTGCTCCATTATAATAACCAGTAATTTGTAGCGGAGCCACGGATGATGTTTCTTCATTAACTATAGTTAATTTATTTGTTGGATTAGTCGTTCCAATCCCAACACTCCCCCCATTAGGATTAAGAGCTATCGGATACTCTTGATCTAGAGATGTTTTATTTGTATTTTGGATCCAAGAGGTCCAAGGAGAAACGCTCATTTGCCCGAAATCTAGAGCCAAATCATTAGTGCTATTAGTTAACCTAAATAAACCATTTTGAGTCGTCCCTGATGTTGCCGGCAGGCCAGCCGCACCATGAACATGCAGAGTTTGAGTTGGCATTCCTATGCCGATTCCCAAACTACCAGTTGGAAAACCAAAATTCCCCGGAGCAACATTCGCGCCAAAAGATCCAGGAGATACATTCGCCGCATTAATTGTCCCTGTTATCGCCCCTAAAAAACCATAAGCGCGAACCGTGCCGGCCACATCAAGCATGACCCCGTCCGTCGGTGAGCTCGTCGCGATACCAAGGGGCCCATTCATTCTTGCCGGTAACCACGTATTTACAAAATCACCAAAAATAGAACCATCGCTCGTATCATAAAGCAAACCATTCCAATCGGTATAAGTTAAAGTTCCATTATATAGTTTATTATAAGTCGAGGTTGAATGTAGGGCTAAGGCTGGTTTTGGACTTAAAATAATACTTGCCGAAAATAAAAAAGTCCCGCCTATTAAAAAAGCAGTGAATATTTTTTGGAATTTTAGTCCACGTTTAAGGGACATTAAAATTATATATTTTTCAAATTTTTCTGATGTCTTAATTATATCATTTTTTAGTAATCCTGCCAAGAAAAAACCACCTTGGCGAGCGGTTTTTTTATTGACCCATTAATATCCTAATTTTATTGTTTACATTCTGAGCTCAACGCTCCTTTTTGTCCTATTGAAATCCCCAATTGACTTAAAAATAATCGGATTAAAATTAACATAATAAACTGAATAGCTTGACCCCAAAGGAAGGGCGGCGCTAAAAACCGGGCTAGTCGTCGAAGTGGTCGGTAGCGGCCAGCTATTTTGTCGCAATTCCCAAAGCAGCCTTTCCGCTCCGCTTTCCGCCGCAAAATAAGCTTTAGTTGACTGAGATTGGATTCCCGACGCCTTAATACCAAGCAAAATAATATAAGAACCGCTTAAAGCAACTGTCAGCATGCCGGCCAGAATGAACATCGTCAAGGCCAGAGCGCTTCCCTTTTTATTTTTAAATATATCTTTCTTCATATTATTTATAATACCGCGAAGTAATACTTGTCTGTAGGGTCATGTCTGATTCGAATTGACTGCTATCTAAAGCGTTGGCATTTAAATTAATTGTCACCATTGGCTGGGAAGTAGAGGCCGAATTACTGACAACAAAATGCAAATCATTAATTCTAATTTTAGCGGGAGAAATGAAATCTAATAAAATGTTGGCGCCCTGCCCCGAGGCACGGCTAATTACAAATCGCAAATTAGAACCATTCGGTCCATCGGGGGCTAAATAGTATTTAACGCATTCCCCGTAATAATTTTTAAAATAAAGCATGTCGCCATTCACTTGTGGTGTAACCTGAAAAATTGTTTCATCGGGTATATCTTCGCAAACACCACCATTCTTTTGCGCCATTCGAATCTCTTTAGCCGTTACTTCTAAAAAGAACTTCAAACTTTCTTGGACATTCTGCGTGGCAATAGCACTCCTTTGACCGTCAATCGCTAATTTAAAAATACTGGTAACCGATAAAATTATCACCACAAAAAGCGAAACCGAAACAATAACTTCAATTAAAGTAAATCCCTTTTTAACGCCAATCATAAAGTAAAGCTTCTAAAGAATAAACGTAACTTCGTCCATGATCTAACCAAAAAATTCTGGTAGTAACTAATATTCCCGGCGCCTGTTCTTCAATTGTAATCGTGCGCGTAAAAGTATCGGCCATTGCCGGCGCGTTCGGATCACTTATATACATGCCGTCGGTGTCTTTTCTTAAACGTCCGAAAGGATTGGAGGGCGCTTCGTGCGGTATTGTATCCGTATAATCCATATAATAAGACCCCGCCGCTAAATTTGTTCGCCAAGGAAGTGGGGGTTGAGCGCGCCAATTACTATCTCTAACTTGACGGATTAACTCTGTCCCCTCCTGCGCTAATTGATAAGCAATCAAAGTATTTTTATTTAAACTTTGGCTCTGAATATTTTGCACAATTAAAGACAGAACGCCAATCATGCCTAGAGAGACAACCAGCAAAACCGTAATTACTTCAATTAAGGTAAACCCCCTTTTGTTTTTTATCTTTAATTTCCCGACCATAATTTTTAATCAATAACCTCGACTAAACCCAAAAAATTGACTCGGATAGTTTTTATTTTATTTTCTCTCGCCTCTTTCAGGGTAATTTCCAAAAAAGTTGAGGTTGAAACGCCATTAAAAATGTTAGTCTTCGGATCCGGGGGCAAAAAAGAAACATTCGCGATGCTAGAACCATCGGCCTCATTGCCCATATCTAGCTCAATAATTGATATCCCCTGCGGCAACTCAACAACGCGTGCTCCGTTATTAATATCCCCTTCGGTTGTGCTAGCATAACTCATAAAACCAGCATCTGCGGGATAAATATCTGGTGGTTCGGTGCTTGCCGGTCGATCTAAATCAGCAAACATGATATATTTTAGCGGATCATTTTCATCAAAATGAATGCCCCAACCTCCCGGCGGGACTTCGTTGCCATATTTAATTAAACCAAGGGTATTATTTTGTGCCGCGTGAATATCGGCCACTAATTTTTGCGCGGTCATAATTAAATCTGACCGTTTATTGCTTGAACGATAATTAGCAATAAAAATCGCCGTAATAATTACAATTAAGGATATGCTCGTTATCATTTCAATTAAAGTAAAGCCCGCTTTACCTCGCTTTGATTTCTCGCCAAATTGGTAAACCATAATTTATTCTAATAATAGTTGATGTGCTGCAATAATAGCCGATACTATCAGTTACGACTAGATTAATGGTCGTACTCGCCGCCAAGGAAAAAACAATACTTGTTGTTGCTTCGTCATCCGGAGTAATTGTCGAACCCGGATCATTTAAGACTGTCCATAAATAAGTACAATTCGCACCCGAGCAATAATTAGGGGTATTTGGATTAAGATTAGTATAATATTGCGATGAGGTGGCCGAAAATAAAGTACTTGTACCGACTAAAACCTCATACGGTGACCAAGTAAAATATGGGCTCGGAAATTCATGTTTATAGGTTTGAAAAGTTAAGTTGAGGCCATCCAGATTATTATCAGTATCGGAGCCAGAGTTGGTATTATATTGATACCAACCGGTCGGCTGGTCATATTCATCATATAACTGAACCCACCAATAATAAGCACTATCATAATTTAATGAAGAGCAAGTAGGATCAAGATTGGGCAAATTATATTGAGTCGCATTTGTTGAATATTTTTTTCCTGAATAGCAGATAGGGGTGGTTGTGCTATTGGTCGAACTAACTATGACTTCGTAAGCCGTTTGTGTGCCGCTTTTCTTACACCATCTTAAAGTCGCACCGAGCGCCGTGCTATTACAGGCCTCTGAATACGGCCAATTCGGAGCGGATAAATTCCCGACCGTTAAATTTCCAATAACGACTTTATAGTCGCGCGTCGCACACATCTCACCCCCCAACTCACTTTTACAATTAAAACTTAAATCGCCTAAACTACTAGTTGCATAACCCACAAAATCTCCCGGTTGAACGCCGTAACCCGGCCAAACTGATGAGCCGCAACTTTGTATCTTTACTGGAGGCGTTAACGCACTATCAAGTTTGAGCCAGGTGCCATCGTCATCAACCTGCGCCCAACCATAAACATTTTGATCAGTATCATCATAACAGGCCCAGCATTGATTGCTCGAGTTGCAGGTGGCGGGACAATTAGAGCTAGTCGATCCATATCCGTCCGGCGGCGTGGTTGTCCCGGAAAAAGAAATAAAACCCTTAGTCGGATTCCAAGCTTTTCCGGAAAAATTACCTTGACTATTAATCTCGACTTTATGGTTTGTATATTGGCAAGGAGAGGAATAAAAATGGAAACCGCGCGGAACCGGCAGACTGTCTAGATTATAGTCAACGTCTAAACGATCCCCAATGACATCATCTAAACAATTGAAATAAACTTTTTGGAGAGTATCGCCCCACCAAGCCCACCCTCTGAGCGTCGAGGTAGCGGCTTTAACTGGCGCGGGTATAAAAACAAAAAGAAAAAATAAAAAAACACCAACTATAAAAATGGCTGTCTCTTTCCGATTACTTGTCTGATGTTTATTTATCATCACTATTCTAATTTCCTTATTATTATAGCACTAAAAATACTTCTCTAAAAACGCCTCGCCTATTTTAAGCATCCGCACCCGCTCGCCCTCCTTGTCGTCCGTATAACCGATTAAATGAAGCAAACCGTGAACCAAAAGAAAATAAAAAATATATTCCGCTGATTTTTTAATTCCGAAAACTTCTAAATATTTATGATTCTTCTTAACTTCTTCAATATTAATAATAACTTCCCCTAGATACTTTCCTTCGCCGCTAAAAGAGAGGACGTCTGTCGTTTTATCAATTCCGCGATAATCATCGTTTAATTTCCGCATACGACTTGCGCCGATAATAGCGATAGAAATTTCCCAATTATTTTTTTTATGAATAACTAAAAAGTCATTAACAATTTTTTTAATTTTTGACTGATTAATTTTTTGCGCAGTGGTATTATTAATTTCAATCATATAAAAATTTATTTTAAAAGTCGGCGCAGCTTCCTTAATAATCCATATAAGCTATAAACCAAGGGCCGAAAAACAAAATCATAAGTCCCCGGATAATCACGGACGCTTCCGCCGAAACCTAGCTTAAAGCGCGTCACGCCCGGCCATTTTTTTTCATCAATGCCATAAAAATCATAATATTTAAAGCCCTCCCTTCGCGCCGTCTTAATAATTTCCCATTGCAAAAGATAAGGCGCCATTAAATTCCGCGCTCTATTGTCCGAGGCTCCGTGCAAATAAGTTGCCCGATTTCCAAAAAAACAAAATAGGCCGGCCGCGATATTTTTTCCTTCGTAGCTAGCTAAATATAACTTTATAAAACTAGGGGCACTAAGTAAATCCTGGTAATGCGCGGCTCCATGTAAACGAAAACCATCTCGATTGCCCGTTAATTTCATGAGTCGCCAAAAATCAGGAAACTCTTTCGCGCCAGCTAAAGTAATTTTAACACCTTTTTTTTCAGCTAATTTAATATTATAGCGCGTCTTTTGATGCATCGCCTTAAGCAGCTCTTCCTCTTTTAAGCTCAAATCTAAAAACAAAGTTTTTTTCGGTTGTAAATCTAAACTCTTTTTTAAACTAGCCTTTCCTTCTTTCATGTTCAGAATTTCCGGCGGCTCAATTCTTAAAAAAATCCCGCCCGACTTATTCGCCTTTAATTCTTTAAACAAAAACTCAACCGCTCCTTTTTCCCCAATCGGCCCGCGCGGCGCATACCAATAAAAAAACGGCCCCAAGAGCGGCTTCTTAATTATCGTAATTACAGCTAAAATTTCTCCTCTTTCTTCTACGCCGTATCGCTCCAGAATCTCCCCGTTTTTTTCAATTATTTCCCCCCAAAACCACGATTGCAAAAATTCGCCGCCAGCCAGGCGATTAATCTCTTTAGCATTATTAAGTCTTACTAATTTCATATTTAAATTATATCATAAAAATAAAAAAGAGACCTCCCTGGGAAGGCCTCTTTCAAAGCTAAATAAAAGATTATTACTGAATCGACCGCAAACCAATCCCAGATGGCGTCGCCGTATTTAAACCAGCGGGAATCCCCGCCGTATTACTCCCTAAGCAATATCGCAATTGATAACTGTTAACAATATTGTTAACAGTGGTTACTGTATATGTATAGGCTGAATTTCCACAATCGGTATAATCGGCTGGTGTTGGCGGTTTCGGAACAATGTCCATATAAATAGTTCCTGAAGCGGAAATGATTGCGGATCCGGGGGTAGTAGAGGTTGGATACGCGCCGTTATCATTGAAATACATTTCTAAAGCCGTCTGAATTTGTTTGACATCAGCCAAACGACGGGCGTCACGAGAACGGGCTCGAGCCTGGTTTAAGGCCACGATAGATAGGGTTGATAGCAAGCCGATAATGGCGATAACTACCAATAATTCAATCAAGGTAAAACCTTGTTTATTTTTTTTCATAGCTCACCTCCAATCAAAGAATTTGGTTTCTGATTTAATACCGGTTATTAAACCAGCAAACAAAAATTTGAATTATAATTAAAATGTTAATAAATGCCTATATACTAATATAATAACATGTCTTAAAAAAGAGCACAATGCTTTAAGCGCAACTCTCCCGTCCAATTAGAACTGGTTAGCCATATTATACATCGGTAAAATTACCGCCGCGACCATAATGCCGACACCAACGCCCATAATAACCATAATCATCGGCTCCATCAACTTACTTAAATTATCTAACATGTTTGTCGCTTCACGCGAATAAAAAAGAGTAATACGGTCTAAAACCACGTCAATCTTCCCTGTCTTTTCACCAACGGCAATCATTTGCGGAACCATTTTAGGAACATAATTACTATTTTCCATAACCAGGGATAAGGGGTTGCCGTCGTTAATTGATTCTAAGGTTTGCAGAATTAGTTCTTTATAAATAACGTTACCCACGACTTCGGCCGTAATTTCCAAAGAACGCGTAATCGTTACGCCCCCTTTTAAAAGGGTGGCCAAAGAACGCGTAAAACGCATCAGGTAAATATATTTAAACAAAGTTCCAAAAACCGGCAAACGGAGTTTAATGATATCAAAATTGCGCCGGCCCGAATAAGTCTTTAAATAAGCGCGCAGTAAAAAAGCTAGCCCGCCCAGAGCCAAGATAATAAACAAAATATAACTTTGCAAAAAATTTGATGTCCCAATAACGATGCGCGTCGAGAAGGGTAATTCCATACCCGTTTCTGTTAAAATAGACGTCAAATTAGGAATAACATAAATCATTAAAACAACGCCCACAGCACCTAAACCACAGAGAACGAAAACCGGATAAATCATGGCTCCCTTTACTTTAGAAATCATGTCATAATTTTTTTCCATTTCATCAGCCAAGTAATTCAAGACTTCATCTAATTTTCCCGACGATTCTCCGGAGCGAATAATATTAACAAAGAAATCAGAAAATATTTTGGGGCGCTTACTGAAAGCATCTGATAAAAAGGCGCCCCCGTCGACCTCAAACGCGATTTCCGACAGCATGTTTTTTAAAGAAATATTATTCGTTTGATCGACTAAAACCAAAAGAGATTCAACTACCGGAACATTCGCGGAAATCATCACTGAAAATTGTCGAGCAAAAATAACTAAATCCTTAGCGCTGATTGGGGCGATAAGCATTAAAAATTTACTTTCTAAACTATTAGTCGCATTAATTAGCGACCGCGGATTTAAATCTTTTTTGCGCAACTTAGCAATAACCTCATTATCACTGAGCCCGACAATTGTTCCGCGTTTAGTTTTTCCTGTTGAAGTTTCCGCTACGTATTTAAAAATTGGCATATAATTAACTCTCAATAACTCTTAATACTTCTTCCATGGTTGTCAGTCCCTGAAGAACCTTAATGATTCCGTCCTGTTTAATCGTCACAAAATCCTCAGACTTAATAATGGCCTCTAAATTTAAATTCTTATCGCCATTATTAATCATCTCTTTAAGAGAATCGTTAATATCAATCACCTCAATAATCGCCACCCGACTTGAGTAGCCTGTATTTTCACAACGCGCACAACCAACGGCTTTAAAAATTTTATATTTTTCCAAAACACTGTCCGCTGTGGTTATTTCTGGCAACTCTTCCTTAACAATATTTTCAGGAACTTTTTTTAATTCATCAATAATTTCCTGATTAGCGTCGCTTGATAACTGTGTGGGTTGTTTGCAATGTTCACAAAGGCGACGAGCTAAACGCTGGGCAACGACGGTTTTTAAAGTTGAGGAAAGTAAAAAACGCTCAATCTTCATATCTAAAAGACGGAAGACCGCGCCAAGTGCATCATTAGTATGTAGGGTTGAAAGAACTAAATGACCCGTAAGCGAAGCGTGAATTGATAGTTCGGCTGTTTCTTCGTCGCGGACTTCTCCCACCATGATAATATTTGGATCTTGACGTAAAAGAGACCGCAAACCGCTCGCGAAAGAAAAACCAATTTTTGGACGAATTTGCGACTGATTAATACCTTTAATTTCGTATTCAATCGGGTCCTCAAGCGTCGAAATATTAACCCCATCTTGATTTAAAATATTTAAAACGGCGTATAAAGTCGTAGTTTTACCACTGCCCGTCGGACCGGTAACTAAAAAGATACCACTCGTTTTCTTAATTCCCTCTAAAATTCGACGCAGAGCTAATTTACTGAAACCAAGTCCTTCTAATGTCGGCGCGCCCCTTGAAGTATCAAGAATTCTCATAACTACTTTTTCTTGACTAGCCAAAGGCAGAGTTGAAACACGAAAATCAACTTCTCGATTATTAACCAGGAGGCGGATACGACCGTCTTGCGGAATACGGGTTTCATCTAATTTTAATTTAGCCAGCACCTTAATGCGCGCAATAATCGCATTATGGATACTTTTCGGAAGCGTTAAAGAGGTGTGTAAAATACCGTCAATACGGTAACGAACGCGGCTTTCTTTAGCAAACGGTTCAATATGAATATCGGAAGCCCGCGCCTCAACCGCATGGCGGATAACGACAGAAACAATACGTGAAACCGGAGCACTATTAATATCTTCCTCGGAAACTCCTTCTGATTCAGTTTTAATCGCTACTAATTCTTCGCCCTCCTCTTTCGCTTTAACCTCTAAGGCACTCGAAATTTCTTCCTCTAATTTTTGGTATTGTTTAAAAATCTTCTGATAGCTCGCATTAGAAATCAAGTAGTATTGAACCGTTAATTTTTCATCAGCTACCAAAAAATTAACCGCTTCCATCGACTTTAGGTTTGGTTCGACAAGACCGACTTTAATATTTTTATTTTCTTGCCCGAAACAAATAATCCGGTAAGTCCGCGCGATTTCTTCTGGTAAAAAATTTAAAATTTGTTCAGGAACCTCATCATTTAAAAGAGCGTAGGGTAAGCCACTGAGCTCGGCTTTTATTTCCGTTAATTTTTCTTCATCGAGTATTTTTTGGCCAATTAAATAAGTACCGAGATCCAAATTGTCTTTTTGAATCGCGGCTTTTATTTCACCGATTTTATCGGGCGTAATTATTTTTTTTGACTGCAAGAGGTCGAGCAGTTTTTCGTTTTTATCCATGTTTTATTACTTGGTTTTAAGGGGGAGCGGAAAAGGAACGTCATTACCGAGAACGCAATTCAGAGTTTTCGTAGAAATCGCTACTTCGCCCTCGGTCGTCGTTGCAATAGTTTCGATTTCACCGACAGCCGTTTTACAAATTAAATCAAAGTTAAAGTTGACAACATTATTTTTCAAAGCAACAAATTTAGGCGCTTTAAAAATTTCCGTATCCAATGCATTTTTAATAGAAGAGGTCGCGATTTTAGTCGAAACGTCAAGTTTTTTTACGCCAGCCTGATCACTTAAAAAAACTACTAATTGATTCCGCAAAAAGAAAAGCGCCAGACCGCTCAAGACAATCAGACTGACAACAATATATAATATGTAGCGATGTCCGCTTTTCATAATTATTTAATACTATTTTTTATAATAATAGGTGGAAAGAGTTAAACTGGCCGTATTACCACTAGGCGAGAAACTAACTTGAGTAATATCGAATAAACGCAAATTATTTTCTAGCAATCGTAGTAGATTCTTGAAGCCCGCATAATCTATGGCACTGACTGACAGTTGCAAACTAATTGTCCCAACGCTCGCACTACGCGGCGCCATGCTTTCTGCCGCGGTGAGCTTCTTCTCTTCCTGACTAATATTTACGGCGTTAAGAATGAAACCATTTTTACTAATTATTTCTTCGAGTTCACCGAATAATCTTTCTTTTATATAGCTGTCAGGCAAGACGCCGTTAAACTTCTTCAAATCGCCGGCCGGAATTTTTTTATAAAGATCGGAAACTATTTCTAAATTAGCCAATTTCTTTTGCTGATCGGTATAAAGTTTTTGCTGCTGCTCAATATTCGACTGGATAGCGCCCATCGTGGCGTCAAATTTGGGTTTTATAAACATGAAATAAGCTACCGCTAAAAAGAGCACCAAAACGGCAACCGTGATAATATTAAAATAACTATTTAGAAATAGGTTTATGGAATTTTGATTTTTCTGCCCGCGCGTAATCATAATTATTTTTTGAAAATATCAGGATTCAATTCAAAGTTTAAAGAAAAATTAACGCCGCTCTCCGCGCTTTTTAGCTTACCGGTGGAGTTGGAGATAACGCTTAAAACCTCGATATTTTTTACGAACTCATTTTTGGCAAAAGCCTTAACCTGCCAACTTACTTCGGCGTAGCTATACGCTCGCGCACTTAAAGCATAGATACCTTCTGTCCCTCCGCTAAAGCCGTCATACTTAACCGTGCTCAAAGTATTCTTTTCTAGCCAACTGAAAAAATTACTCCAATAAATATGTTCATTTAAAAGACGTCCCACTTCAGTTGATTTATCTTTATAAGCGAGAGCTTCATCGGCGGCCGCCTTAATCTTACTAATTTCGCGATTAACTTGGGAAATATTATCATTTAAAGACTGGGCTTTAGCAATTTCTTGTTTCTCCCACCAATCAAGTCCAAAATAAATTTCCGCAATAAAAAATCCCGTTATAAACAGAACGAATAATAAAACTGAAATATTTTTATTCCAATCAAAAGCAATCCTGATTTCATCCTTAATCAAGTTAACTTCCAAAATCTTAGGATTTTGGAATATATTTTTTTGGATTTTTTCTTGGGTTCCTTTTTTAGACTTGAAGAAAAGCATGGGGTCTATTTTAAATAATTGACCGTTTTTTATGTTTACTCAATTTCCCTCATTCCGAGTCCAATCGCGACCGCTAATTTGGCACCAACCTCGGCTAACACCGGTTTTAATTCTGGAGCGCAATTAATCCGATTCCAAGGGTCGCCGATAATAACTTTAATATTCAAACGTTTAGAAAAATAATCCGCTAAATTAAGAAGCATGGCTCCGCCGCCGGATAAAATAATCTTTTCTACTTCCCCGCCATTCTGAGATTTGAAGAAATCGAGCATATACTGAATTTCCGTTACAATCGGCTCTAAAGTCTTACCAATAAGCTGGGGGAGTTCTTCTTTACTGTCGGGACCGAGCGCGACGCTTAAATCAAATTTAAATTGCTCAGCCTGAGCATATGTCATCCCTAATTTTTCAGATAATACTTTGGTAACCGTTGAGGCACAAACCGCCAAGCTTCGATTTAAAACCGGGATGCTCTCTTTGACGATAGAAATATCTGTACTGTTGGCACCAATTTCTGCAATCATTAGCGTCGTCTTATCATTTCCGGCCAAAGAACGAACCAGTGAAAAAGTTTCCGTTTCGAGGCTAACCAAATTTAACTTCGCCATCTTAAAAACATCAATATATTTACGAACTAATTTTTTTGGAGAACCAGTCAGGAAAACCCTCATATTTCCCTTACTCGGCGTTTTGCCATTATCATCGGGAATAATTTTCCAATCAAGAATCATTTCTTCTAACGGAAGCGGGATGACTTTTTTCGCTTCTTCGTTCACCGCGGCGGCAATACCTCTTTTATCAACATTAGAAAGATTAATAATTGAAGAAAAGACAGCAAACGTCGGAAGCGAAGCCGTTACTTTCGTCGCTGTAATCCCCGCCTCGGTTCTAACTTTATTTATTGCCTTAGCCAAATAGCTAATATCTTCAATTTTCGTAAAATTGACTTCACTAATGTTCTCACTAAAGGCGTAATTAGAGAGATAAATTTTTCGATTCTTTTTTCTTAGTTCAACCATTTTCAAGGAGGAGTCACCGATATCGATTCCTAAAAAAAGATTATCCCTACCTAAAGAAATTAGGCTCATAGTCTTAAAAAAAATTGCCGAGCTTTAATTGAATTATCTTGTCTTCTGATATATACTAATTATATATTATTTGGAAACATTAAACAAGCTTAAATATGAATTTTTTCACCCGCTATAAAAAAATTTTTCTAATCCTGGGTTTTCTAGCCCTGATCATTCTCCTCGGTTATTTTATCTGGCGACTTTTCTTCCAAAGTGCTTTTCTCGTACCAGCCACTCCTGACACGACAGGAACTCCGGGCGGCTTACCTTCGGCTGGAATTGGAACCAGTACAGGAGTAGATCAAACCGGCTCCAGCGGACTACCCTCAGGAGAACCGGGCTCTACGGTTGTAATGCCTGGGACCGGTGTCCCTAATCTTAACGCGCCGAGCACAATCGCCGTTGGCGGATTAACTAAAACGGATATTTTAAATAGTTCGCCCTCTTTAAACCCGACTCTTGGTAAAAATGGCGATATCCAATATTATGATCGAAGCGATGGTAAATTTTATCGCATCGATGCCGATGGTAATAAAACCCTGTTAAGCGATAGAGTCTTCCATTCCGTTGAGAATATAACCTGGGCACCCGACAAAAACAAAGCCGTTTTAGAATACCCAGACGGCAGCAAAATTCTTTTTAATTTTACTACCCAAAAACAAGTTACTTTACCCGCTCATTGGAAAGATTTTTCTTTCTCACCAGCCAGCGATAAGATAATCTCAAAAAGTATTGGTCTTGATCCTGATAACCGCTGGCTTGTTGTTTCAAACGACGACGGCTCTAAATCCAAAGCCTTGGAACAAATCGGTACTCAAGATAAGACTGTCTACCCCTCTTGGTCGCCAAACAACCAAATTGTCGCTCTGTATACCGAGGGGGTTGATTTTGATCGCCAAGAAGTTTTCTTTGTCGGTTTAAACGGAGAAAACTTTAAATCAACCATTATCGAGGGACGTGGCCTCCAGTCTCAGTGGTCAACGACCGGTGACCAACTTTTATACAGCGTCTACCATACCCGCGACGATCTTAAACCGCGCCTTTGGGTTGTCGACGCTCAAGGAGATACGATTGGCCAAAACAGACGAAGTCTTGATATCCAAACTTGGGCGAATAAATGTACTTTTGCTTCCGATACCGAAGTCTATTGTGCCGTACCCGATGTTTTAGAAAGGGGTGCCGGCTTATTCCCCGAACTGGCCGACAAAACCCAGGATAGTTTATATAAAATTGATCTAGCAAATGGCACCCAACAATTAATCGCCGTACCCAATGGCTCCTATAATATTTCTCAAATAATAGTCCCCGGAAGCCAAGATTATCTCTATTTTACTGATAAATTTACCGGAGCGATTTATAAAATAAGACTGCGTTAGTTATATTTTAAAAATGAAAAAATTCTGCCGCTTATTGCGGGCTCTTGTTTTAGATATTCTCTTCCCGATTGAATGCTTTAATTGCCGGTGCGAAGGCGCCTATCTCTGCGAACAATGTTTTCGGGAACTAAAATTTAATGACGCTAAATACTTAAAACGAGCGCGCGCTAATTTAAAAACACCTAATCTCGAAGAAATAATTATTGCCGGCGATTTTGAAAGTTCAATTTTACATAATTTAATAATAAAATATAAATATAATTTTATAAGCGCGTTGGGGAAAACTTTAGCGCGTTTTTTAATTCTTTTTTGGCAAAATAAAATTTTGACACCAGATCAAAACCAGACTAAAAGCTGTTTTACTCCACTCCATTGTCCCCCTCCACCCCATTGTCCCCAACTGCTAATCATCCCCATCCCTCTTTCTAAAAAACGTCGACGCTGGCGTGGCTTTAACCAAGCAGAAATTATCGCCCAGGAATTTAGTGCTTATTTTAACTATGAATTAAGCCTTAATTTAAAACGCCTAAAGCATAAAAATCCCCAAGCCGCCCTAAACGAAGCCGAGCGCCTCGAAAACATAAAATCAGTTTTTACTTGGCAGGGAAAAAAATTAAATAATTGTACAATTATTTTAATTGATGATGTTATAACGACCGGCGCAACTTTAAATGAAGCGGCCCGGATTTTAAAAGAGTCGGGTGCGGAAAAAATTTATGGTTTAGTGCTCGCGAAAGGCTAAGTAAGCCCAACTAGCCTAGATATTTACAAATACCAATAACTCATTTATAATGGAATAACAAAGGCTGATTGCCAAGTTTACCAAGCTTGGTTGGGAAAAATTTACTTCCCAAGTGAAAACCTAAAGCCGAAAATAAGCGCTGAGCCATAACCGCTCAGAAGCCGGGTGGAACCGCGAGACAAAAAGCCTAAAGCCGAAAAGTCCCGTCCCGGTAAAAACAATTTTTCTGTTTTTACTAGGAGGGGATTTTTTAATAATTAATAAAAATAAATTAATAAAAATATATGAAAGAAGAAGTAAACATCGAGATAAAACGCCATAGTCTAGCTCATATTATGGCCACCGCGATTAAAGAGCTTTGGCCAAGCGCCGAGCTCGCCATTGGACCGTCAATCGACAACGGTTTCTATTATGATATTGATTTTGGCGAGACAAAAATTAGCGAAACTGATCTGAAAAACATCGAAAAGAAAATGGCTTTTTTAATCAAGCAAAACTTAAAATTCGAACGAACGGAAAAAAAGATTGACGAGGCCCTAAAGGAAGCGAAGAGGGCTAAAGAAATTTATAAAGCCGAACTACTCGAAGGTTTAAAGGCGCAGGGCGAAACTGTAGTTAGTTTCTATAGCGTCGGTAAATTTAGCGACCTTTGCCGCGGACCCCATATTGAAAATACTAATCAACTAAAGTCGGGCAGCTATAAATTAGAAAAACTGGCCGGCGCCTATTGGCGTGGCGACGAAAAAAACAAAATGCTTACCCGCATTTACGGCCTCGCCTTTAATACTAAGGAGGAACTGGATGATTATTTAAAAATAATGCTTGAAGCCGAAAAAAGAGATCACCGCAGAATCGGCAAGGAACAAAATCTTTTTGTCTTTTCCGAGTTGGTAGGCCCCGGCTTACCTCTTTATACCGCCAAGGGGGCAATTATCCGCCGTGAAATTGTTAAATATACCAATGAGCTACAATCGGCGATTGGCTATCAAGAGGTTCATACTCCAAACATGAATAAGGCCGAACTTTTCAAAATCTCTGGCCATTACGAAAAATATAAAGAAGATATGATGCGCGTTGTTTCTAATTACTCGGATGAAGAATACTTTCTCAAACCCATGAACTGCCCGCACCATACACAAATTTATGCGTCGCAAGCTAAGAGCTACCGCGATTTACCAGTTCGTATTTCCGATTTTGCAAATCTTTATCGCGATGAAAGACCGGGAGAACTTAGTGGACTAACTAGACTGCGCTGTTTCTGTCAGGATGACGGCCATTGTTTCTGCCGTGAAGATCAAATTAAAGAAGAGTTCTTGTCTGTTCTTGGAATTATTAAAGAAGCCATGGCTACTTACGGTATGCCCTATAAAATCAGGCTCTCTCTTTGGGATCCCAAAAAACCGGAAAAATATTTAGGCGAACCGGCGGTTTGGGAAAAATCACAAAAACTTCTAACCGATTTGCTAATTGAAAATAAAATTGATTTTGTGTCTGCCGAGGGTGAAGCCGCTATTTATGGACCAAAAATGGATTTGATTTCTCGCGACTCTATCGGCCGCGAATGGCAGCTATCAACTATTCAATTGGACTTCATTATGCCCGAACGCTTCAAATTAGTTTATACTGACTCAAGCGGGAAAGAAAAAACTCCCGTGATGATTCATCGCGCGATTATTGGGTCGCCTGAACGCTTTATGGGTATTATTATTGAGCATTATGCCGGCGCCTTCCCTGTTTGGCTTTCTCCGGTTCAAGTAAAAATCGTCTCCGTCGCTGAAACCCATATCGCCGCCAGCCAAAAATTAGCAACTGAATTTAAAGCTAGTGGCATCCGCGTTGAGGTTGATGAAGCCAATGAAACCGTGGGCAACAAAATCCGCAAAGCCGTTAGCGAAAAGGTTCCTTATATGCTCGTCATCGGTGACAAAGAAATGAATGGCGAACTGCTTAACGTCCGCGACCGCGGAGCCCAGGAAACTAGAGAAATAAAAAAAGATAAATTTATCGCCGAAATTTCAGAAAAAATACAAAAAAGGCTATAATTAAAAAGCTCTAATTGTCGAGCCCAGAATTATTATGGTATTATTAAATATATGAAAAATATAAAAAAATATAAACCACTATTTATCGTTCTCTTAGTTATCGCCTTTTTTATTTTTATTATTTTTCTCGGCCGTTTAACCAATAAGCCCGAAATGATTCTCTTTTTCGGCGACACCTGCCCGCACTGCAAAAATGTCGATGAATATATTAACCAAAACGGAATTCGAGAGAAAATAAAATTCCAAGAGCTTGAAGTCTATAATAATAAAGGTAATGCCTCCCTACTCGCGCAAAAAGCAAAACAATGCGGTTTAGATACGGCAAGCGGCGTTGGCGTTCCTTTTTTCTTTGATGGCGCAAAATGTCTTCAAGGCGACCAGCCAATTATTGATTATCTAAAAACAAAATAAAATGAAAATAAAGAAGTTATTATTTCTCAGTCTCCCGCTTTCTGCCTTTGTGGCTCTGCCCGCTAAAGCGATTTGCCCAGTTTGTATCGTCGCCGTCGGTGCGGGTCTAGGACTGAGCGAATATCTCGGAATTGACGATACGATCGCCGGCGTTTGGATTGGCGGTTTAATTGTCGCCATGATTGCCTGGACAATCAATTGGCTAAATAAAAAAACCTGGAACTTAGGCAATAAAGATTTACGCGATATCTTAATTACAATTATCTATTACGCCGCCGTAATTTGGCCACTTTTGACTGAAAATTTAATCGGCCATCCTTGGAATAAGCTTTTCGGTGTTGATAAGCTGGCGCTAGGTATAGGGGTAGGCAGCCTCGGCTTCTTGGGGGCGACCTTATGGTATAACGACCTAAAAAAGAAAAATAACGGTCATGCTTATTTCCCTTTCCAAAAAGTAGCCTGGCCTTTAGGCGCTTTACTTATCTTAAGTATTATCTTTTACTTACTAACTAGATAAATATATGTCCGACAATTTATTATCCTTAAACGAAATGATTGACAAAGTTGATAAGATGAAAAAAGATCATGAACTTGATTTATCCTCGGATCAAGATTTGAGTATCGCGATTATGAATTTAGTAAGCATTGAAGAGCATTTCTTTTTTACCGGAGCCAAAACCGGCAACCCAAAATATTTCGACCTTCTAAATGAAATCCGGGAAATGCGCAAATCGCTTCTCAAAAAAATAATTAAAGAATACGAAGGCGAAGTTTGGTGTATTTCAAAGCATCTTCTGGCCGCTAGCTACCGCCTAATGGAAGTCGGTACAAAAGCCCAAGGAAACAATAAGAAAGAAGAGGCACAAGAAATGTTTCAAAAAGCCTATGATTTATATTCTCTCTTTTGGGGATTAAATATGAAATTAATCGATATCGGCGAGGTCAAAAAAATTGATGATGACGCGATTAATACGAAAAAGAAAGGAATAACCGGACGCCTCGGTGCACTTGTTAAAAAAGTAATCGATTGCTGTATTGAGTAAAAATATCCTCTAACAAAAATTTAAATAAAAAAGGGCTCTGTTAAGAGCTCTTTTGGTTTTCCCGTGATTATTTTTCAACAACGATCATTTCTTTTTTAACCTTTTTGACTGCCAAGTGGTAGCCGGTCGGATAAACCCTAATCGCTTTTAAAATTATTTTTTCTGGATAACGATAATTTTCCCCTTTCCGCGTTCCGGGATCATTAGTAATAAATTCTTTAGTCTTATAATCATAGCCCTTAACCAAAACCATGTGCGTCACTGGACCAGGTGCCTTAAAATTAGGATTTTTTAATTCCCGGCCATTCATCGGCAGTAGAACTATTTTACCATTTTCTAATTCCGTTAAAATATCTTTAATGCTTGTAACCGGCTTAATACTTACTTTATCATACTTAAAATAATCTTTAAAAATCCATTTAACCATGTCACTTAAAGTCACATCGCGGTATTCGCCATACTTTTTCTTCTCAAAATCAGAGAGGGCTACGATTTTTTTCTCCCAGCTGGCTTTGCTTATTTTTTCCTTAACTTTTATCCCCTCGCCCTTGACCCAAGCCATAGCCATCAGCGCTGCTGCCTCCTCGCAACCATCTTGCTGGCGAGCGTCTTTCCAATTAGCAAGCGGTGCCTGAGCCGAAAAAGGCACGGCAATAACAAAACTTTTGCTCGCCGCTTGCGCAGAAAGTAAAATTAAAAAATTAAAAATTAGGACTGAACCGATAATCAAAAAATATCGATTTTTTTTATTTTTTAACATACACTTCTCTCTAAAAAGTCTAAAGTCGTGTAATCGCTCGATAAATAAAGCCTAAAAGGAAATAAATAATTAGTAATCCAATCACTCCTCCCGCCATAAACAAACCATAGTAATTAAGATAGGCGTTAAGGATTGATTGATCAAAATAGATTTTAAGCGCTGGCAGATTAACAATCGTCTTAAAGAGCTCTCCGGCCGTTAAAGATTCTTTTTGACCGACGACTAAAATATACTTACCCTCATTATTTTCATTATAAACTTTAATCGTATAAGTACCGGGCTCAAGAGTAATGGCACTCGATGGTCCGACAAAATAATCATTGCCCGTAGACTTTTCATGAGAGAATCGCCATTCACTTTGACTTGCATCAAGCCGAGCAATAACTTTAGTGCTGGCATTATCTATTAAATCGGCCTGAATATTTTTAGAAATTCCTTTTACGTTCGGAACCATAGTCTGCCAATAAAAGCTCGAGGTCGTTTTTAAGTTAAACTGGAAATACTCCTCCCAGCCCTTAAGCCGTCCGTAAAAGGCTTGGGAAGTATCTGGGCCCTTAATAACGATCGGCTTCTCCGGCAAGGCATCGAGATTATAAACTAAACGCGAATTATAGGCCTTAGCCGTACCGGCGAATCCAAAGACCGCAAAGATCATTAATAAAAGTACTAGATTTTTTTTCTTCATATTATTTTAGTTAATTAACTAATCTTAAGCACCATATTTTTTCTTGAAATCCGCTTCATCCCCAAAACGCGCGAAATCATGTCTCACTTGGCTCTCTTGAGTTTTAAATCCCGGCTTAGCTTCGTGCATAACTCCGCACCAATATTTTTCTGTCCGGCCAGCAATTTCTTTCGCGTAAAGCAGGAAGCCATTAGCATAACCACAATACATGCAACTTAATTTTTCAAACGTATTTAAATAGGTTAATTTATTACGATCCATAATCAGAATATAGGTAGAACGTTTAACTTTCTCTAAACCATAAACTGGAAAACAAATCGCTTGATAAAGCGAAACCAGTAAATCTAATAATAGTAACCCAAAAAACGGCAAAAAAATAAAAGGCGAAACGATAGTGTGGCCCCAAAATCTTTGGACGCCGAATTTTCGATACTCCATAAATTAAAAGTTCTTAAATCAATAATTCTTGTTACGTAAAATTTTTATTGCCTGGCGAAAAGCGCGACCACGATGATTAATAGCAATTAAGTCAGCCTGATCAAACTCCGCGTTAGTTTTTTCATAATTAAAGTCTTGTGCCAGGACTATCGGCGCATAGCCAAAGCTTTTGTCTCCCTTCGGTTCAAAAGCGACTTTCCCCTCCCAAATTCCTGAAACAGTATCAACAAACTTTGTCTGAGGATCATAAATTGCAACCGTGCAATTATAGTGGCAATCTCTTTGCGCGAAAGGAATATCTTTCATTTCTTCTAAAACCTTCAAATAATTGTCTTCATCTGTGCCTGTATTCGAATATCGAGCGGAAAAAACTCCGGGCCGATCATCTAAAGCTTTGACGCAAAGACCGCTATCATCAGCCAAAGTAAGCATCCCTAAAGCGTCTCCAATTATACTGGCCTTAATCAAGGCGTTACCCTCAAAACTTTTAGCATTTTCCACAATCTTAATATCCTTTAATTGTTCAGGGAAATCAAACAAGAATTTAAGATTAAAATTAGTCTCTTGAAAAATCTTTTTTATTTCTTCGGCTTTTCCCTGATTAGCCGTCGCGATAACGATTGTCTTTTTTGCCGTCATAAATTTAAATTATTTTTTTTGGCACCTCATTACAAACGCGGGCGGAATATTAAATAGCTCGAAACTAATCGAAACAGACGAAAAAATACTTTTAATATCTTTTATGGCTGCCATTAAATACTCAAATTGAACAAACAATCCTTTGTCACTCAAGCAAGCCGCAATTTCTTTTAAAACGCGCTGTCTAGTATCTTTTTTAAAATTTCCTAAGGGCAAGCCCGAAACCACGCAATCAACTTTAATTATACCATTTTTAGCCAGAAATTTTTTAAGCATTAGAGCGTCTCCCACACAAAGCTTAAAGCGCTTATCTTTTATCTCTCGGCGGAGATATTTAGCAAAAGCCGCGTTACTTTCAATGCAAATTAATTTTCCTTTGGGCGGCAATTTTTTAAGTATTTCTTTCGTAAAAATTCCTGTACCCGGTCCCAACTCTAAAACTACCGGACCCTTAACTCCCTTGACCATTCTTCGCGCCAGGCGCCCTGAACTCGGCCAAACAGAACCAACTTGGGATAAACTTTTAAATGATTGATTAAGAAATATATTGGCCGAACGCATAATTAAAAATTATTGAATAAACTTACTGCTTTTTTTTGATTTTCTAAATAAAGTACCTGAGCCGCTTTTTCGGTCGGAAGCCAAATCAATTCATGATCGGGGTCAGTTTTTGTTTCTAAAAATTTATCGATTTTACATATAAAAAAATTGCCGATACTTTCCATGTCTGTGTTTAGGGTGGTGGAATAAAAATAATAGTTCCCGCAAGCAAAGTTATCTAATACCGAAATTTGAGCGCCGATTTCTTCAAGACATTCCCTTTTTAAGCAAGCTTCTAAAGACTCATTCCCTTCTACCCCTCCTCCTGGTAAAAAATAGCCCTTAACAGTTTTTACAATCGCGATTAAGCCGTCAGCACTTTTTATGATTGCATAGGCCCCGATTCTGGAAACATATTGCTTCCGCCTCTCCGGTTGATTTATCGAAAATTGAATCATACTCTTTTATCGAAATCTTATAGCTCTCCACTGACTTCCTTTTCCAGTCTGTCTAAAAAATCCTTAAAATAAGCTAATCTTTCTTGACCGATTTTTTTAGCAGTTTCTGTATAAATATTTTCTAATAAGAATTTATCTTTAGTTTCATAATTAATATGGACACTGTGCTTTGATTTATCCATTATGCGCCCATTTATTTTTCCGGCAAACAAATTTTCTTTCGCATAGTCTTCTATGTTGTCTACTTTCTTATAAATTTGAGCCCGATGCTTGCCGATCCAAGAAAAGGCCCGAGCAATACCGACAGCGCCAACCGTTTCTAATTTATCCGCGTCATGAACAATTTTAGCTTCAATCGTCTCCGATTTATAACTCGTACGATAACGATGAGATAAGATGCACGCTTGAACATGTTTAATTTGATTGCTCGAAAAACCAAGATTTTCTAGTATCGGCTGAGCCATTTGCGCACCAATAACCGCATGGTCGGTTCGACCACTAGGATCGCTGGATTCTTTAGCCCCGCCGATATCGTGAAGAAGAGCGGCGGCTTCGACCACATCAAGATCGACGTCCTTCTCGTGCTGGGCAATATTGAGCGCCAAATTATAGACTCTCATAATATGATGAATATCATGGGAAGAATCATTATTTTGGCTTAACTCTTTTTCTACCAGTTCTTTAATTTTTTGGAATTTCTCAGTCATATAGTTTACTTAATCTTAACACTTTATATTTAAAATTAAAAATTAAATTACTTTGCCGCTTGATAGACAAAAAACCGATAAAGTAAGAAATTCCAGGCGGTCGCTAATATAATATTGGATAATCTTACTAAGAGATAATTCTCGTTCAATAAATTATGGAAAAAATACATCCAAATTATCGCTATAATATAATTAACCAAAGCGAGCAGACAATATCTCGCCATTTGTTTTATAACCGCGCCCCGAACCGAGAACGTCCAAAACTTGTTTAAAAAAAATACATAACTATAGACGAACAGTTGATTAATGACAAGAGACCAGAGCACCGCTAAGCCGAAAAATTCCTTAAAACAACAGAGAGTCCCCATATCAAGCAAAACCGAACTAGTGCCAATGATAAAATAGCGTAAAAACTCTTTTGACCAAAATTTATTTAATAATTTTTTTAAAATCATTTTATTAGTTACTTTCATGATACTCTTCCTCGGCGTTTATGTGCCATAAATTATCTTTTTGGCTGATACCGCTTATGATACTATCAGCCGCCATAAATCCACATAAAATAGAGTGGTCCATATTATTATAACGATGCATTCCGTTGCGACCGATGAGAAATAAATTTTCAAAACGGTTAGTAAAATCTTTTATCTTATCGAATTCCTCATAGGTTCCAAAATAAGCGGGATAAGCTTTCGGTGTTTTTATTAGATAACTATCTAAAACATCTTCTTTATTAATAATATCGATTTTTGCCAACTCATCGATAGCAAATATTTTGAAGTCAGCGTCACTTTGACTGAATAAGCTATCACTAAAATCGCCGAAGTATTCTAGCCCCAGCCAGACTGTATTCGAATCTTTGACTAAATACGGGCTCCAATTATTAAAAATTTGTAAACGACCCAATTTAACATCTCTTTCCTGAATATAAATCCAATTATCAGGAATAAGATTGTTTAAAGTTTTTATTTTAGTCTGATTCTTAATTTTTAATTTATTGAGTAACAAACCAACCGTAATAAAATCCCGATAACATAAACCAGCGGCCACTCTTTTCACTTCTTCCGGAGCGCTCGGCGTTAAATTTAAAATTAAATCCTTAACCGGCATGCTTGAAATAACATAGTCAGCCGTTTGTGTAATAATTTCTCCGGTTAATAAATTTTTTGTTCTCACCTCTATAATCTTAGCTTGATTTGTTTTTAACTCAACCACTTGCTGGTTAAGATTAATCTCGCCTCCCTGCTCTTTAATGATTCGGGCCATTTCTTCATACATTTGCCCTGGGCCGAACTTCGGATACAAAAAATTATCGATTAAACTGGTCTCGATTTTGGTTTTATTAACGAATAATTTAAAAATAAATAGATTTTTAAAAATATGCTTGATTGCCCCAGTAATGGAAAGCCCCTTAACGCGCTGTGCGCCCCATTCCGGTTTTATTTCTGCACAGGGTACGCCCCAAAGCTTTTCCGTATAATCTTTGAAAAAAGTTAAATACAATTCTTTGCCGAAACGATTAATAAAAAAATCCTCCAAAGACTTCTCCGACTTAATGGGTTTCAACTTAATTTTTAGGTAACTGATTAAAATTTTAAACAGTCTCACGGGGCCTAAATTAACGATAGTTTCCTGGTTGAGAGAAACTGGATAATTAAAAAACTTCCGCAAGAAAAAAATCCGGGACAAGCGATTGCGTTTTAACATTACCTTGTCGGTATTTTCCGGATCAGGCCCGGAACTATCGGCTTGTTTCTCTAAGGGCAAAATTTCTTTCCATAAATCAGTGACTCTTTTCGACTTAGAAAAAAAACGATGGCCGCCGACATCGATTCGGTTGCCATTATAAATAACCGTCTTTGATATACCGCCGACCTGATTGTCCATTTCAATAATAATCGGCTTGATATCTGACTTTTTAACTAATTCATAAGCGGCGGTTAAACCCGCTGGGCCAGCACCGATGATAAGGGCGGTTAATTTCATAATCTTATAGTTGCTAATCCCTTTCGATCCATATATTCTTAGTTATTGCGCGCAACTTCTCTAAATCAGAAAATAAATCATGCTTTTCAATAATCTTGGCTGTATTTAAACCCTCAATTGTTTTCTCGTCATATTGCTCTTGGGCAGAAAACTTTCGGCCGAAGGTCTTATTGCGACTTTTGTCCGAATAGCAAGTAACTAATAAATCAGCCCAATATTTTTCCGCGATGCCTAATTTTTTATATTCGATGAGATACTGAGTTAATTCGTGAGAAGCAAAATTTTCGCCTTGGTTAAGGGCCGAACCAAAGCCGACCGCGTAAACATTTTTTAAAATACAGGCTAATTCTAATTGATAGTCTTGGCTAATTTCTACTATTTCCCGACCATCATTAATATTAGCTCCGCCGAGAAAATTAACCGGGGCGTGTAAAAAATCTTTTAATCTTCTGTTTAAATAACTACAAACCGTCTCGCCGGTATTAACCAAGCCCTTCACACAAGAAGTAACGATTTTTTTATTCTCTCCCCAATGGACCTTTTCTAAAACCTCGTCTACACAATAGGCGGGGACGCAGACAATAACCTCTTCATATCCAGAAACATCAATAATTTCTTCTCGAGGATTTAAAAGACTCACCGAACGCCCTTCGGCCACAAACCGCGCTAGTAGTCTATTAGCCCAGCTTCCTCGGCCAATTATACAGACCATATTCATATTATTTATATTCATCGCTATAGGCAGAGTAGTCAACGGTTAATTCTTCTCCGCTTTTAATATTTCGCGAGGCGAAAAAATCATAATTTTTATCGCACCGGACATTGGGTTTTTTTGAATTATTTAAATACCAGGCTACCGTTAAATTATTAAAATTATTCGGGCAACCATATTTATCGCCCTTAACGACGCAAAAATCATTATATAGTTTTTTAATTTTAGGAGGTTGTTTGCCGACGACTTTCGCGCTCACCCAAATCAGCCGGCTGCTGTCGCCGAGAAAAATATTAGTACCCTGGGGAATGTTTTGTATAGCAAAAACGCCCACGCCATGAATTTTGGACGGGGCTAATCGAGCATAAACATTAATATGAGAAATTTCTTGATCTTTTTTCATTTTTAATTTCTAAACAATTTTCGCCTTTTTCTAACATAGGCTTATTATATCATGCTGTTCTAAAGCCATAAACCCCCATTAAAACTAAACGTGCGTTTAAATTTTATATTATTACCGTTGAAAAAAAGTAATAATATTAGTATCACCAACGATACAATTTTTACCGTCGAAAAATAAGGGGACGCCGAAAGAAACTAAATTGCATTCTTTAATTTTTTGAGTAAAAAGTTTAGCGTTATCGGGATTATTATTAATCTTAAATTCCTGAAAGTTTAATTTACTTTTTATATTGTTCTGAGTAATATAATCTTCTACATTTTTACAATGCGGACATCTATCATCTGAAAAAAGAATCATAGCCGAGCTAACAGTCAAAGAGCCGAGTGCGATTTTATTTAAGTTAGCATTAGAAATCCCCAACCCTAACTTTTTCATAACATTAAAAGCGGAAGTGCCGTCCTTAAGATAATAGTACTGATTATCAAAACCAATATAATAAGCTTCCCCATGCGATTCTACTTGCAAAAATATTTTACCGATGAACTTCTTTCTATAGTTAACGTCCATCTTAATCTTATCTAAGTTTTTATTGCTGATACCCACGCCTAGAGTTTTCATTATTTGGAATGCCTCGGCGCCACTCGCCATATAATATCTTTTCTCATCTTTAGGGTTTACATACCAAGCCTCGCCCCTTGATTCAACTTGAAGCAGTATCCTTCCTTTCAGGTTGCTAGATACGGTGGCTGCTTTAACGTAAATAACTGGAGTTAATAAAACAAGCCCCAACAAAAAGATAATAACCCGTAGCTTCATAAAATTGATTGAATTAATATTTATCAATTGAAATCAAATTACCTCTTATAAGCAATAAATGTTGATATTTCTCGACTTCTAACAACAAAGCCGTCAATAAGATGCCTCTCATAGAATTCTTTCATTTCCCTAAGCATTTCTGGTTTCTCATTTTCTTCGACTAAATTCCATAGGCTCAGTGACTGGAGTAATAATAATGCTTCTTCAACGGTGTATTTTTCATCAACATAAAAAGATTTTTCAGTAATATCTAAAAAGCCTGCCTTATTTAAAAATTCTTTTTTAAAATGATCTTTTGTAGTGTCAAAACTATCTCCGGCGTATTTTTTTAATATTGAGTAGTAGCCTTCTTTAAAATCCTTATTTTCATCCTTGCGATTTGTTTTTAAAGCAGCAAAAAATATTCCATTTTCTTTCATAACCCTTTTAATCTCTAGGAGAGACTCCTCGTTATTGAACCAATGGAAAGCGGTAAAAGCGGCAACTAGGTCAAATTTATTTGATTCAAAAGGAAGTTTATTCGCCGGGGCCATGACATACGGTATATCAATAGTCTGTTTCTTCGCTACGTCAATCATGGACGAATCTTTATCAGCGCCAATTACTTCAAAAGTATATTGTTTTAGTTGGCGCGTCGAAATGCCCGTCCCGCAACCGATGTCTAGAGTTAAGGGCCTCTCTTTTTTTGTAAGAGATTTTAAATATTCAAAAACCTCAGTCGGGTATCCTCTACGCGCAGAGTTATATTCTTCGCTCATTAAACCAAAATTATTTTGTTCACTCATAATTTATTATGAATATCAAAAATCTATTGCGGTTATGATTTATTTATTTTCTTATAATTATATAAGAAAAATAGCATAAAAAGTGCTATTTTGTAAATCTGAGGAAAGGGGTTCGCCTGGAGCAATATTATATCAAAATTATTGACTAGATATGAAAAAGAGCCCAATACTCAGGCTCTCTGCGGCTGTTTGCTCTAGTAGTAAATCTTTTTCAATTACTTTTACTTCTTATATGCTTTAAAGCCCTGTGTCGGATTAAACGGCCGAATGAAACATTCGATCAAATTTACTTCCGGATAAAATTCGTGGGTCGTCTCCACTATTTCGCCGGCCAACCGGTTACGGACTTCCTCTGTCCTCTCAGGTTTTTCAAATAGACCGTCTACAAAGATAATAATTTCTTCGCCCAACCTTTTCTGAAGTTTGTCTTTTGGGAAAAAACAGGACACATCCGCCTCAGAAAGATTAAGTTCTTCAATATTATTAGCAACGGTAGAAATAATGTTGCTGGTAAATTCCTCAAGCAACCCAATATCCTTATCGGGCACTCCATAAACAAACAGAACGGGCATGATATCAATTTTTTAAATTAATACTCAATGAACTATTTATTAATGTATAACATTTTTACATAAATAAGTCAAGGGGTTTAAAATTTAAATTTTCTAATTATAAAATCTGTCCGACTATATTTCCCATTTGAATATTTCCATAGCTCATTTATCGGGACATTCCTAAAAAATTCTACCGATTGATTCTTCCCGTAAATCACCTCTATCATATTTTTTAAAACTCTATCATATTCTGATTGTAGAAAATTCATAGCCTCTTGTAATTTTTGTTTTTCTATTTCGGAAAGATATTTATTATTATTAATACTTTTATTGTTTAATTCCCTAGTTTCTTTATTATAATCATACGGAGAATCAACATCTTTGTCGGCCAAAAAATACTCAACTTCTTCTTGATTGGCGCCCCCTTTTAAATACGCAAAAATCTCATCTTTAGCCCTTTTTAATCTTTCTTCAAAATCAAATTTTATCGCATAATTTAACCGATCTTTATTGTAATCAAAACCTATGCTTTCTTCTAAAACATCCGGCTCTAATAAAATAGCATTAATTAAATTTGTTTTCCTATGAATAGCATGCTCTGATTCGTGAACAGTAATCTCATTTGTGCTCCGACGGATATTTTCTTCTTGAGGAGATTTATCTATATTAATCACATTAATATTAGTTTCATCTTGCTTAATAGAAAGACCGCCAAATTTATCATGAGCATCTTTTATGTCTTTATTATAAGCTCTATCAAAATTTTTTTGATCTTCAATAAAAAAATTAATAGCAAAAGGATCTTGCTCTACTTCTAAAGCATTTTTCTTATAATATTTCTTAGATATGGCCTTAATATCTTTAAAGAAAAAATTTTTAAATCTTTCCTTAAAATCTGGAATATCGTAATAATCGAAACCAAAAACTTCTTTCCATATTTCTTCTGGATTATTTTTATGTTTCTTAAATAATTCTGTATTATATTTTAATTCTTTTTTGTAGTCTTCTAATTTTTTATTAGCATTAGCCTTAAACGGTTCTGGTATTTTTTCTAAAAGGTTTAAGGCTAATCTTCCGCTAGCAGTATTTTCAAAATCTAGATAATCTATTTTTTCGCTCTCGCATTCTTTAAATGAATTTAAAAAGCTCTGCACTACCTCCTCCCCTGTTTCTCTGGCTAATTCTAATAGTTCTCTTACTTTATCTATCGCCATCTGACTTCGATTTTCCTTGGCATATTGAGCTATAAGCTCAACATTATTAGAATTTAAAATTTCTTCTTCTGTGAGCCCTTTCTCCGCCACAACGCTACTCCCGGCCAGATCTCGAAAGGCTCCAAAATGTTTGTTACTATTGAAATTCATATATGTTTATTATACTAAAATTATAGCATGTCATCTCTAAGCGATAAACTCCTATTAAAAATAGCCCCTATTTCATGGCTATTTACAATCTGCAGAGAGGGGGGCGTAGTTGGGATGGTATTAATTTGTTAACTTAAAATTTAGCTTTAATAAATCCTCTCTAGAAGTATTTAAATGGACGACATAACGATTACTCAACACATAAATATCGTTTAATTCATATAGGCTAATAAAAGTTGGCATTTGAAACTGAAAGCCAACTAAAGCACACCCGTTGGCCTGCTGATAAGAATCCACTAAATTAGAGTCTTGCGGACGTCTAGGATCAATCTCCTGATGCCGCACAATAACATTAGGAATAAAATAATTAATATGCTGACTAATAATCCAATCTAGGGCATAGACACATTTTATGTCATGAGCATTTAAAAATCCTCCCAATAACTCAATTCGTTCAACTTCCGTATAACCATCAACTAAGTCCGGAAAAACATACTTATAAAATATAATCCCACAAATGAGCGAAAAAATTGCGTAAATAGTTAAAAATATATATAAATATTTTTTTAACTTTAATTTTGGTAATTGCTCTAGCGCGATAACAATTAAAAAGCTGCTGGGAACAAAAAATGGAAGTAGATAACGATATTGATAGTCTTCACCATTATAAAAGAGCATGAAGAAAATATACAATAATACAGAAACTAAAAACAAAATATTAATTTTCTCTATTTTATTTTTTAAAATTAAATAAAAATCGTAGATAATAACCAACAGTAAAATTACGATAAAAATTTGGCTATCCAGAGAGCTGAGATAATGGTCTTTTAAGCGAACGCCGTCAAAAAAATTGCCACTATAAGCGACCGAGTAATGTTGGAAAATATTTTTAAGATTACGAGCTATTTCACTAAACCCCAGTTTATTCTGAACTTGATAATTAAAACCAATACTTAATAACAAAAAACGGGACACGACGAGTAGCATTAATGACCCGATAGCAAAAAGGAGTGCATCTTTAAATTTAAAATCTTTAAAAAAATAGTAAACAACAAAAGGGACAGTAACTACCAAATAAAGAGGCTGAACGTAATAAATAATTAGTAAACTCAGACTAATGGCGATGATTCTAACTTTAGTTTTTTTTAATAAAGTTAGTAATATTACTAAGTCAGAAAACAATAAGGCGCTAACATAGCCAAAGCGCGCTTTCGTTGCCCAATCATACCAAGCTGGAATAAATGAAATTAAGAGCACGGCCAGAAACGCAAATTTCCTACTGAGAAATACTTTTTTCCCAATATAGTACAAAATTACTAAATTTATTAACCAAAATATAAAAATAGTAATTTTTAAGCTCAACATGTTAACACCTAAAAAAAGACTAACTATTGAACCCATAAGAACTTCCATAAAAACAAATCCGTAATTTTGACCGCTCAAAAATAATGAGAAATGGTTGTTTTTAAAAATATCTTGAATAACTGTACCCAGTATTGCTTCATCGCCATCTATAAAAAACCCATTACTGAAAATATAGATCAGCCTGGGTAATAGATTTAATAGAAGTAAGGCTGAGATAATAATTAAATCTTTGGTAGCTATCTTTTTAAACCAATTATTAATCATAAAAATCATCTGCTCTTTTATATTTTATCACAGACATACAAAAAACCGAATCTTTATATTAAAAATATCCCATATTTCAGGGATATTCACAAACCGCAGAAAGGGTGGGGCGCACCGGGAATGGTTTTATTATTTAAAAACCAAAATACTTTAAAACCGGCTTAATATTTGGGGCTAGATTTTCTTTATCTAAATCGTTTACGTCTACCCAGCGCCACTCTCTTATGTCCTCCCCTGGGGTTATTTCTCCAACTCTTTTAGCCAAAAAATGTACAAGAATAACAGAAATCTGGGCTCCTTCGATTTCTTTTTCTGTATAAAAAAAGTAAGGGGAATTATTTAATATCTCTACGTTAATTCCCATTTCTTCTTTAACTTCTCTTTTGGCTGCATCTTTCAAATTAATTTCATCTTCCTCAACTCTCCCGCCGCAAAATTTCCAAAAATCATCATTCCCATGTTTATTTAATAATACTTTATTGTTTTCAACAATAACGGGCCCTGAAGCAATAATTATTTTTGGCATATACTTAATAATTGATATTTATCTTATATAAATTATATCATATCGTTCCAAGGCAATAAACTCCCTAACAAAAAATAGCCCTAACATTAGAGCTATTTACAAACTGCGGAGAGGGTGGGACGTAGTTGGAATGGTAATATTTAATATTCTCATGCTTTAATCACAACTAAATTTCTACCATTTTCCCCAGTGGATATTTTTTTCTTTGAATTTATCTAGGGGCGGAATATTTAAGTTCGCAGGAACGCCGATAGGAATAACGTTCAACGGAATAACGTCGTTAGGAATATCAAGTATTTTTCTTACAGCTTCAATCGATTCCTCATTGGGGAAAACTGCGGTCCAAACGGCGCCTAGACCTAGGGCGTGCGCAGCCAATAAAATATTCTCTGAAGCCGCCGAGCAATCTGTAATCCAATAATCTCCGAGTGATAGACCGGAAACGACTTTGGCCACTAAATTTACAATTTTTGACTTATCGGGCAAGCCGCAAACTACAATCGCCGCGCCACTTTTTGGTAACATCTTAGCATAGTGGAGCCCTGCGCTAAGCGCTTCCAGCGTTTCTTTTTTTTCCACAACTACAAAGGACCATGGTTGACGGTTGACTGCAGACGGCGCAGACATGCCAGCTTTAAGTAGCGATATTATATCCTCTTTTTTTACCGCTTCCCCGGTAAAATCACGAACACTATGTCGAGTAATAATATTATTAAATGCTAAATTTTCCATAATAATTTATTATTAGTTCAAAAATTTTTTAATTTTTCAAAACAGAAATATTCCATAGAAAATCATAGAGACTTTTTAGGCCACTTACTATTGCCCCGTGCTTAATCATGACTAAGAAAGGCGGATTGCCGGAAAAATTAATTAGCATATCCTTAATCAACCAAAACGAACCCTTAAACTCCGCAACCGCGGGCATTTCTTTTACTTGAATATTTTGATTGGCGAGTTTGTTTCTAGAAATTCCAGTGAAGGAACCGGCGGGCACTAATGTTTTAGTAATAATTCCTCGTCTCTTCTTAATACCAAAAAAAATATTTTCTAGGTCATCGGAAAAAATCTTAGTGTAATTGCCTTCGTTTGGAGTGTCTATTGTATAGATGACTGTGCCCTTCTCTAGACTATTAAGAGTCTTTTCGACGAAACTCTTAATGCTTTTTTTAGTGTCGAGGAATTTAGCGGTTGGGAAACGGCCGTCCGTATGATAGAAGCTGGGCAAAACTTCTTTTAATTTCTCTGCGATCTCAATTTTAGAATTTAAATTATCTAGGAGCACCTGAGGTGAATCAATCCAATAAGAGGTTGCTCCCCGATAAACGTGGGTGGTCAAGTAATTTTCCTCTACTAGTTTATTTAAAATGCTAATCGCCGTCGTTCTTGGCAGTTCCGCTTTCTTCGCAATCTGCGCGGCCTTCGCTTCGCCCAGCTTAGCCAAGGCCAAATAAACACTGGCTTCATTTTTATTAAAACCTAGCTCCGTTAGATAATTTTTAATATCTTTTATCATATATGGCTGTTACTGTCGAAAAAGTTCGACAATTACCTTTAAATATTACCCTATTTTTAAAAGAAAATAAAGAGGGGGCTAAAAAAATGGGAAAAATAAAAACTTTATGGCGCGCGGGCGCTAAACTAAGCTTAGAACATTAACAATCTAAAAAAGGAGGCAACATGAAACCTGTTTATGTTTATCCCGGCACATTTTCCCCGCCGACCTTTGGTCATCTGGGAATTGTCCGCCAAGCAGCCGCAATTTTTCCGGAACTAATAATTCTTTGTTCAAAAAACCCGAATAAAAATGAGGCCTGGTTTACGCCCGAGGAATGTAAAGCCTTATGGCAAAGCTATCCTCTCCCTAAAAACGTCCGCGTAATGACGCAAGCGGAATTAAAATCATTAGCTCTTAAAAAAAGTGGTTTAATTCTCGTGCGCGGCCTAAGAAGCCTGGACGATATGGAGGCTGAAAAAGAAATGATGCTTTTCAATAAAAACCATTTCGGAATTAAAAAGTATTTCTTTATCTTTAGCGCGAAGAATAAGAAAAACGTTTCTTCTTCCCGGGCGCGCCAAGAAGCGACGAACCTTAATCTGAGAAATTTAAGTCGTCAGGTCTCGCCCTTGGTAATTTCCGCTCTGCTCGAAAAAGTATTGAGAGCCAAAAACATTTTCCTGATTGTCGGCCGGCCCGGTTCGGGAAAATCGACTTTCCTTAAAATGATAAGCCAACTTAGTCCTAATAATTACTGGATAAATACCGATGATTTTAACCAACAATTAAAAGCTTTACTTAAAGAGAAGTTTGGTGACGAGGATTTAATAAAAGTGGCGCTCAAAAATGAGGCGGAGATGAAAAAAGTTATTGCTCGCCCCTGGATAAGCCTACTTGAAAAATCCTTAAAGTCGATTCCCGCTCAATCCAATATCTTTATTGAAGCCGCCTACGGCTTGCAAGCCGATAAATTATTATTTCGCTTCGTGGGCGGAAAAATAATTTATGTCGGTTGCGGAGATGAAGAGAAAAACTTGAGAAGAGTAAATGAGCGCGGCACACCGCAACTAGCCGAGTTTATTAAAAAAATACCGGGTCGCGAAGAAACGGCACGAATGACAAAAAAATATAAACTCGAGACTAACTATATCAATACCGATTGTTCATTACCAGTTTTACGCAAAAAAACCAAAATATTTAATAATTTAATTTCTGGAGGACAAAAAAATGTTTACGATCTTTGAAAAAATTCTGCTCGGCCATTTAGTCGGGGATTACTTAATCCAACCGAAAGAAATGGCCATCGCGAAATCAGCGAGGGGGTTTAAAGGTTTAGCTTGGTGCTTAGTTCATTGCTTACTATATACCCTTTGTATCTGCCTTTTTACCGCTACCACTGACCCCACAAAAATCGGCCTGATTTTTATGAGTCATTTCCCGATTGATCGCTGGTCTTTAGCTAGTTATTGGCTAAAAATAATAAAAGGCCGCAATTTCATAGCCGCCTATGAGTCAAAAATTCAATTTCATGAGATTGACCTGGCCTTCTCGGCAGTAGTATATATCATTGTCGACAATACAATGCACGTCCTGCTAATGGCCGCTATCTTCTACTACTTCTAAAGTCGCTTCGGCGACTTTTTTATTTTATGTGCGGGATGTTAGGGACTATATCCGAACCGAAATGAAGCAAAATGCCAACAAAAACATTACAAATTGATTCCCTTATTCTCTAAATACTTACTAAATTGCTTAACCGTAGAAATATTGTCATTCAAAACAGCAATATAAATATCATATCCCGAAAATTCTTTTCTATATTTTGGATGGCTATGAAATGCCGTCTTAATCTCTAATATAATATTAATTTTTTCTTCAGTGAGTTTTCCTTTAATTTCATTTAAATCATCTTCCGCCCAAGCATCGTTAGGATTCAAATATCTAATATCAATTTTCCAAACAATATTATTAAGATTATATATTACACCAATATACATACTCTTCGGTCTATTTTTTTCTAGAGAATTGCGGTTATCAATCAATATAACCTGCTTGATGTTTTTCTGGAGGAATATGCTATTTACAATCGTAAAATAATCTTGATTATTAATCTCAATATTACTTTTTAAATCTATATCAATATCGGGCCAAGTCATTAATCCTAGAGCAACACTTCCAACCATTTTGGCTTCACCATACTTTGAAAGTATATTAATTAAATCAAGGCGAGCTAGAACTTCAATGGCTAGTTTTGATAAATCATCTTGTTTTTTAGCTAATATGTCCTGATTCATAATTATAAACGGTTAAAACATCTATTCTATTGCATTTTTAGATTATATCTGCTATTATAATAATAGAATTTCTATTAAAAAGCACCTCTTAAAGTTTCGTCTTTAAGCGGTGCTTTTTTCTTTAGGGATATATTCAAGCTTGTTTCTTAGGTTATCCATAAAAACTATTTTTTCCTTAGCGGTTTTTTTCAATAATTTTGAACAGTTTTTTACATCCGGACTTATAACTCGAGATAATTTCCCTTTTTCATATAAATATTTAACCAAACAATAAAAATCGCCATCGCTGGAAACAATAATTGCCTGATCAAAATTATCAAATTCTATCATTGTCTGTAAAACCAAATCAGCATCGACGTTACCTTTGGGCTTTTGTTCGCAATCAAACAAAACTGGTTTAAAAATCAAGATATAACCATTTTTTTGCAAAGAAGAATATAAATCCTGATTTTCCGGAATAAATCCAATAAACAAAAAGGCTTGAGAAACTTTATACTTCTCTTTTAAATAAACTCGAAATTTCTTGAAATCTAATTTCCAGTTTAGTTTATTAATGCCAAGATTCAAATTTTGACTATCAATAAAAGCGTAATTGTTTTTATCTTTGTTCTCCATACTAAACTAGTTTATCACAAATTTTAAAAACTTAAGAATATAAACTTTAGGCTCGAACTGGACTTTGGAACATAAAAAACTTGAAATGTTAGCTTATAAATGGTTAATGCCGATACAAAAATCGCAAACACTCCTTAACGACAAAATAGCAAGGTTCGAACTGACAAATACCCCCATAACAAACGGACGAAATGAGCTTTTAAGCCTACTTCGTCCCACTCTGCGGAGAGGGTGGGATTCGAACCCACGGTCGGCTTGCACCGACGACAGTTTTCAAGACTGTTCCATTCGACCGCTCTGGCACCTCTCCTAATTTTTATTTATTTTTACAAAATTACTCTATCACAAAACAAACAGACTTGTAAATACAAGCTGCTTGTTTATCGCTATTATTAAAACAATTATTTCTTAAGCATCGCTAAATCTTTCAAAACCTCCTCTGCATGCTCAGACGGTTTTACTTTTTCATAAGCTTTAGTAATCCTCCCTTCTGGATTAATTAGATATGACACCCTCCTCAGCAGACCGTTCGCCTCATAGGCTTTAACAATTTTTTGATCATTATCGGCTAAAAGCGTGAAGGGTAAATTAAATTTCTGCACGAATTTACCGTGACTAGCGACCGAGTCTGTACTTACGCCAAGAATAACCGCATCAATTTTTTGAAAATGCGGATAATTGTCCCTAAGAGTACAGGCCTCTATCGTACAACCGGGGGTATTATCGCGAGGATAAAAATATAATAAAATCCATTTACCAAGATATTCCGACAATTTATGTTCTATCCCGTTTTGATCTAGCGCCTCGAATTTCGGGGCTATAATTCCTGTTTTTAACATATATTAATATTTTAATTTCTTAGTAATAATATTACGCTTTTTCTCCTAAAAAAATTTTATAATAAAAATAAAAAAGCCTATCGCTACGCGAGTAACGACAGGCTGAATAAGGGTTTATTAAGAATTTGAGTCTTAATAGTAAATGGTTTTGCCTGAGGCAAATTTGGATTTAATGGCCACGGTATAATCACGCTTCTCAGTGATTCTGCCGGCGACTTTAGCTTCAAGGCCAAAGTCGCCTGCGAGCGCCAGAAAATTTCCGACGTTATGAGAATCAATTACGACAATTGTGCCTTGACCGCCATTCCAGGTGCGATAGCATTCCTCATCAGATAAATCGCGCCATTGAGCACATTTAAGCATAATTTCCGGGGGAGCAAAAAGATCATCCAATTCGGCGGAAAGTCCCTGGGGGCGAAGCATATCGCTGCCGAGTTTTGATTCAAATGCGCCTCCGGATAGGTGAACAATCAGATGCATCGGGATGAGCGGATCAATCATCGCCTCGTTCTTATCTGTAACCCAGCCATGAGCATAATTAAGCAAACGATCATACTGAGCGGAAGCGGTAGAGGCGGCGATAATATCAGTCATCGCATCTGGATCGTTGAACCAATTATCTCCGTAACGGATTTTGAACGCTTTCCTAACACTACTAATGCCGTTGCTACGAAAATCATCACGCAAAGCAATAATTGTCTGACCGGAACAAAGAGTGTCGCCATAAATCATTTTTTTTGGATGATAAACGCCCAGCATCATGCCGCCCCAGTTGAACATTAATTTAGCATTAGGGTCATCTGATCCTACGCAAACGCCGAGTTCAGCTGTTTCGCCACCGAGTAACACATAATTATTTTTCTTGGCCACCGATTGCAACCCGAGCATGGCATCTTTACACATCTGATAGGTTTCCGAATCAAGCTCGCCTAAGCCGCGGACATCAAAGATGTTCATAAAAACCAAAGGCAACCCGCCATAACGTGTTATGTCCATAGCCGTCATGGCAATGACATTACTGGCCGCGGTTTCTAATTTGCCGGAAGCGACGATGGGCACCACCTTAGTCCCGACACCATCAACCACCATTGTTAATGTATACCCCTCGGGCAACCCTTTGAGATTAAAGGCTCTCGGCCCTCGAAAGTTTCCTCGTGAGAGATCGTGAACCTCCACAAAGGGGGAGTTTTCATAAGTGCTTTTGCAAATTTCTCCACAAAAACCACTAAAGGCATCACCGGTATTTATATCAACACCGTCTTGCTTGTACTTGTCATTGTTGTTTGCCATTTTACCTTATTTTAAATGAACGAATGAATAAATGAATTTCTTTATTAACTTCGCTTAACTTACCAAAATAAGTAAAAAAGGTCAAATTAAATAACAATAAAAAGATATTGACAAACGATAAACTATGCATTAAACTATAACTTATCGATGTAATCTAAAATCATCTATGAAAAAGCCTTCAACAATATTTCTTCGGACAGTCATTATAGTCATCGGGGTGGCGACGCTTGCGCTGATGATTAGACTTCCCTTAAGTGAGGGGAGAGCCGTAAACTTAGACCTATTTAGTATTTACTCTGACCCGTTCATAATTTATGGGTACCTAGCGTCTATCCCCTTTTTTGTTGCGCTGTATCAGGCGTTTAAATTACTCAGATACATTGGGCAAAATAAAGTATTTTCACTAAACTCTGTGAAAGCTTTGCGGATTATAAAATATTGCGCGACTATATTAAGCGTCTTAATTGTAATGGCGGCATTATACATAAGGATATTTCATGCCAAAGATGACGATCCGGAGGGCTTTATTGCCGTGAGTATTGTGGTTACTCTTATTTCTATTGTCATCGCCGCTGTGGCGGCCGTGTTTGAAAGGGTTTTACAGAGTGCCATCGATATAAAATTAGAAAATGATTTAACAGTATAAGATACAATTTATGAAAAAAGGTTCAACACTATTCTTAAAATTAATAATCTCTCTCATCGGGATCGTGGTACTTGTTTTGATTACCGTCTTTACTATATCTATAGTAAGCGGTGGGGGAGGGTTGTTTCTTCCAATTTTAATAATTATGTATGTGACGGCAATACCGTTTTTCTTTGCGCTATACCAGACCCTAAAGCTACTCCGCTATGTCGATAAAGACATAGCTTTCTCTAAATTATCTATTAAGACACTCCGGAATATAAAACACAGCGCAATCGTAATCAGCGCATTGTATGTAGCTGGCATGCCCTTCTTATTTTATGTAGCTGAGAAAGATGACGCCCCAGGTGTGGTCGGGTTTGGCTTGATTTTTATCCTCGCTTCGATTGTAATAGCAACCTTCGCGGCCGTGCTTCAAAAACTTGTTCAGAGTGGACTAGATATGAAGTCAGAAAATGATTTAACTGTTTAAAAAAATATATGGCAATTATAATTAACATAGACGTGATGCTAGCTAAAAGAAAAATGAGCGTTACCGAATTAACAGAAAAAGTCGGCATAACAATGGCTAATATTTCCATATTAAAAAACGGAAAAGCTAAAGCTATCCGGTTATCAACTTTGGAGGCGATTTGTATGGCTTTAGAGTGTCAGCCAGGAGATATTTTAGAATATAAAAATTGAAAATGAACTACATAGTCTCAGCCCCCTAACAAAAAATAGCCTCAAAACAAGGCTATTTACAAACTGCGGAGAAGGAGGGATTTCCGCCTCATTCGCTCGTCGTCACTCGCTCATTCGTTGTCCGGGGATTGCGGTAAGTATCCCCCGGATACTTACCGATCGTTCGCTGCGTCGTCGCTCTCGTGAGCTCCGACTAGCTCACTTCAATCCTGTTCGAATCCCCTTCAAATACAAAATAAAACAACCAAATTGGTTGTTTTATTTTGTACGCGGAGAGGGTGGGACGCACTTGGAACGATAATATATAATTCTTCTTCTTTTTTCTAGAGATATTTAAATAATAACCTTTATAAATTAAAAAGGCTAGAAATCATTTATTATGAAATCTAGCCTAAACAAGAACCTTGAGCTTTTACCGCAAAACTGAAAATGCAATCTGTCCAGAAATAGTTACTATCATAAATAATAACATTTGAGCAGGGGCAAAACCGCTAAATACATGACAATTATTTTCTTCTTGAAACATATGTCTATTCTTAAAACAATGTGCCGTTAATCGGCAGGCTAAGAAAAATTGGACATAAGTAACAAGAATATTAATTGACATATATAATAGCATGAACGTTTTTACGGCAATGTATTCCGTGGTGTAAAAGCAACTATAGCCTAATTTTGCCTGATACGAATGCCCTAAAATCAATATGATTAAAAGAAAGTAGGATAAACTTACCAAACCTATTTTTTTTGCGCCACTAGCACCATATGCACCAAATAAAAGTGGTTTGATTGCTAACCTACCAGCAAGCGGTAGTATGCTTATCAACCTTGCAATAGTCTTGAGGAAACGAAATATTTTTTTCATTTTTTATCCCTTTTAAAGATTAGACATTAGATTAATTACTAAATCTGTCTAATAGGGATAGACAAACTTGGTAATTAACCTAATTAATCTTATTTTTTAAAGTTCTTATTATAATGACATTATAGCACTAATACTAAGTTTTGTCAATAGTTTGCGATATGCCCTATTTTGTGCCAAAATTGAGATATGACCACCGAAAAAATCAAAGACCAATTAATCGACTTTAACCGTCAATTCAAGAAAAATTCAGGCCATTTTAAGAGCTTTGAAGTGATTTTTGATTATATTAGCTTTCTTAATTCCGAGCCTTATTTAAAAGACTTATTAACCCCTATCTTTGACTATACCAATAAGCAAATCGGGCTAATGACCGAAATTGTTAAAAACCCCGAAAAAAGCCAGGCTATGGATAAGATAAGTTTAGATATCCTTAACCCCTCTAACTTTTCCGAAATGCCTGTTTTTAATCAAGAATTTAATACCTGGCAAAAGGCCATAGAAAATAAGGAAGACCTGGCTTTTAAAGAACTGCTCTCTATAAATTTAATGAGTCTTATTTTAATAGCTAATGGTATGCAAGAAATAAAGGACTGCCAAAAATCAGGCGATATTAAACGAGCTAATGAACTGATAGAAATTGCTAAAGACGAATCTTTCACTGTTATGCCTGCTCATAATATTAAGAATGCGCCCGAAAAAGTTATCACCTCGGCTCAATTTCTAGATTCTTCAATGGAATTAATTAATAAGCACATTATTGATAAAATAGACGCCCAAGATTTTTTAGAAAGTCTAAAACCAAAACCGCCCATTAGTTTTGATAAAGAAAATAGTATCCTCTATATCCGAGGCCAAGAGATAAAAATTGCTCTCAAAAGTGAAAAGCCAATAGATCATTATATTCTTGAGGCTATCTTCTCTAAAGACCTAACAGACCAAACGGACTTCGTGGAAATATCAGAAGATTATTTAAAAGAAGACTACGAGGGTAATCGGCAAAGATTCCGCCATGCTTGCGATAAATTGAACAGAAAAATCTCAAAAGCCACTAGCAATAAAATTAATGACTTTATAAGCTATACGACAGAAAAGAACGGTTGGTGCCAAATCAATCATAAATACCTGTAAAAATAGTTAATCAGAGCAAAGAGCCCTGCACTCACAATGGTGCGGGGCTCTTTTTGTAAACTTAGGTCATGACCAAATATGATGACCAACTGATATCTGACGCCCAAGAATATTTTAGCGGATTGTATGGGCGACAAATCACTCCTGACGAGGCTGATTCTTTTTTAACATCTCTCGTTAATTTATATAACTCTCTCTTTAATAAGGAATAACTCTTTTTTTCTTTTCGGCGGTTCCCCCGTAGGGGGAGCCGAAAAGAAAAAGTTATCCTTGTTAAGAGAACTTCTAATTAGAACAAGATAATAACAAACATATGAAACAACGAGATAATAAATACTTATCCAATCGCAAACTGGTAAAATCAGGGTCGCTCTTAGAAATATATCAGTTTGGTCGTGATATTCACCTAGAGCGAAGAATTAGGCACGTCAAAACAGAGGAAGAAATAGAAAAGGCTAAGAAATTCCCCAAGCCCAAGGCTAGCCAAGAGGAAATATTAAAATCATCGGCCAGGCGTGCCAAACGAATGATTAAACGATTAATTATGGCCAATTGTTTTCTCTGGTTTAAGACCAAAGGCCAGCCCTATCTGCCAATTACTCTGACTCTGACGTTCAAAGAAAACATTGTTAATTTAAAACAGGCTAACTATGAATTTACTAAATTCATTAGACGGCTCAATTATGAAACCAACGGAATCGAGGGCAAAGACTTAAAACAAAGTAATTTAAAATATCTGGCCGTCTTTGAACTCCAAAAAAGAGGAGCGATTCATTATCATATGATTTTCTTTAATTTGCCCTATATCAAAAACATTTATAAAAAGATGTTTGATATCTGGGGACAAGGCCGGATAATGGTCGGCGGAAAAGACAGAAATTTTACGAAGATAAAAAACCAAGCGCAACTGCAAAAGATAATTTTCTACTTTATCAAATATATTCAAAAATCCGTCTTTGAAAATAACTGCCCAAGACAGAAAAAATATATCGCCAGTAAAGGACTACTCAAACCGCAGGAAAATTCTTTCGTGGAAGTCGTGTCGCTCGTAGAATCAAAACTGCCCTCGCAGTCTTTGGTCTACAAATATGACGGCGAAACAGAATATAACCAGAGCGATATTAACGATACCATTGGAAAACCAGTAAATTTTATGCGCTGGTTTAATTATCAGCAATACGACCTTTCAAACTATCCCGAATTAGACGAGAACATCGCCGAAATACTGACTGGCCATTCTTTAGACGATATTGATTTTTAGACAGCTCTTTGATATATTTAAAGTATTCACCTAGCAATAAATCAATTACCCTTAGGTATTTTTTTAACAAATACCTTTTGTCGCTCGAAATGGGTAGTTCTGCCAAACGATAAATTAGCCTTTGGGTTGGTTTATTTGCTGGGTGAATCAGGACTGCCCTTTTTGATTATTAAATAATAATTATATGAACGACAAAAATAAAACGACAATTAAATACGCCTTATACTGCCGAAAATCTACCGAAGACAGCAGTCGGCAAATTCTTTCTCTAGATTCACAAGAGAAAGAAATGATTAAATTAGCTGAAACTCTAGGGCTAGATATTGTTTCTACTTTTAGAGAAAGTAAATCGGCCAAGAAACCAGATAACCGTCCGCAATTTTCCGAACTTATCAATTTGATCAAGCGAGGTAAAATTCAGGGCGTTATCTGTTGGAAGATTGACCGCTTATCTCGTAATCCGATTGATAGCGCAACAATTCAATGGCTCCTGCAACAGAATGAATTAAAAATAATTCAAACAATGGAACGACAATATCTGCCTGGCGATAATGCTTTGCTCTTCAACGTGGAAAGCGGAATGGCTAATCAATATATTTTGGACTTGAGTAAAAATGTTAAACGAGGAATAAGAGCAAAGCTCGAAAAAGGCGGTTGGCCTAATTTAGCACCATTAGGATATTTAAACAAAGACAGTAAAATTATTATTGATAAAGCGAGGGGAAAATATATTGTTAAAATATTTGAAATGTATAAGACGGGAAAATATAGCGTTAAGGAAATATCTGACACTTTATTTAAAGATGGCTTCCGTAGTCGGGCGCATAATAAATATCATAAAAGCAAGATTCATAAAATGTTGTCCGATCCTTTCTACTGCGGAATAATGGAAAAAGGCGACCAGTTATATGAGGGCACTCATGAGCCGTTAATCTCCAAAAAACTATTTGACGAAGTGCAAGAAATGCTAACTAAAAAATCCCATATTAAAAAACAAAATATTCCTTTCGCTTTTCGTGGTATGTTGAGGTGTGCCAAGTGTGGCTGTCTGCTAACAGCCACGAAGAAAAAGGGACGGCTAACATATTACTACTGCACTAACGGCAAGAATGTTTGCGAGGAACATAAAGCCTATATCAAAGAGGAAAATCTCTCAACGGAATTAAATAATGTTTTTGATAACTTAATCTTTGACGAGAAAGTCGTTAATCTCGTCTATCGGGCTAAACTCAAAGAAAGCGGTAATGTCTTGTCTTATCTGGAAGAGGCCATCCTCGGTCTTCAAAACAGGCTTAAAACACTCAATGAGCGCAAGAAAGTTCTGATAGACGGCTACTTGGATAAAGTCGTTTTAGAGGGCGACTATAAGGCGAAGAATCAGATAATAGAAAATGAGATAGTGCTTATCAATAAGGACTTACAAGAGCTAGAAATCAAAAAACAGAGCCAAGATAATATTACTTTGGAACGGATAAGAAATGCGTTTTTAGAGCCTAAAATAATGCAAAAAGAGTTTTTATCTCAAAAACCTGACGAACAGCGAAATACTCTAATTGATATACTTTGGAACGCTAGCGTTGCCAACAAAAAAATCGCTAATATTTCTTTCAAAGAGCCATATAATGTCCTCTCTAAAATTGAAAATAAAAGCGATTTTAACTCAGTGCGGAGAAGGAGGGATTCGAACCCTCGATAGGAGAATAAACTCCTATAACAGGTTAGCAACCTGCCGCTTTCAGCCGCTCAGCCACCTCTCCAATATTTTAAGTTGTAAACCATCATCTGCCGCTTTTGCTCGCTACGCTCACACCCGCTCCGCGGGTCAGCCGCCTCTTGTCCGCGCTTTGCGCGGCCACAGCCACCTCTCCAATATTTTTATTTTTTATGGTATAATCACTATATAAAATATAAATTTGCTTGTCAAACCAAAATATGTCTCAAATTAATCAAAAATTTTTACAATGGCAGGTGCCAGAATACCGCGTACCGCAAAGAGGTCGTAATTGGTATATCATCGCCGCTCTCTTTTTCTTAATTTGCGTTTTCTTCTCTTTTTTCACGATTAGTAAATGGCATTTAGTTTTTTTAAGCTATAACTCAAACTTTCTTTTTGTCCTTATCCTCATTGTCTCGGCTTCAATCATGTATATTTTTGAAAACCGACCGCCGCAAATGATTAATATTGAACTCGGACCGGAAGGTATAAAAGTCGGCCCTAAATTTTACGATTACGATGAACTAAAAAATTTCTGTGTACTCTACAAACCAAAACAAAGTATAAAAAATCTCTATTTTGAATTTAAAAATACTGCCCGTCTCCGCCTTTCTTTCCCCCTCAGACGGATGGACGCTCTAATGGTTCGCAACTTTTTAATTCGTTATTTAGATGAAGATTTAGAAAGAACAGACCCGCCCCTATCTGAACAGTTGACTAAACTGCTTAAACTATAATAAGATAGTTAGCAGTTCAGGGCGAAACCCTGATTAATTTAGCTTTCGTCGTTCAACGGATAGGACGCAAGATTGCGGATCTTGCAATCCAGGTTCGATTCCTGGCGGAAGCACATAATATCAACTAAACATCATAAACAAAAAATAGGAATCTTAAAGGTTTCTGTTTTTTGTTAGGCGAAAGCACTGTGTTTTTTTTGGCTCTTTCCTCTTGATATTTTCCCTTTTTCATACTAGACTATTATGATTATCAAAAATCAATAAATCGTATATTAAAAACCGAAAATTCTGATATCATGAAAAAGAAAATTAATCACTATGTCCACGGAGAGACTCGGACCAGAAACGGGCAACTCGTTGGGTTCTCTTGCCCTCCTGAAGATAAGGAAAAAGTAACTGAAACGATTGCCAGTAGCATCCGTTTCGTTAATTTGCCCAAATCACACAAATCAGTCACTGGACACGGCAGTCACGGCGGTTTTAGTCGTTTCGAGCTTAAACAGCATAAATACGCTGGTGGCGGTCCGGGCGAATACGGCGAATGGGGTTATACCGAAGTCCTCGAAATAAAAAACCCGCCCGAAGGACGCCATCCCTTTGTTATTTATGAAGCCAACAGCGACGGCCGAAATACTTTCTACGAATGGAAAACCCTGGCCCAAGCTATTGCCGCTTATGAAAAACACTGGTCGAATTCTGATAACCGCGAAAGCTTTCCAAAACTTCCCGGCTTCAAACGCCTGGTCCTCTGCGGTCTGCTTATCCCCTGGTTCTATGCCTTGGGTGATGAGGACTTGTTAGGCGACTACGCTTTCCCCGATGGATTGCAGGATGATCCGGTTTTCCGTTTCGGCGAACGTTTCGTCTGCTACGAAAACGACGTGCCGGTAATAAAGACCTGTATGGGAACACGCTTTGTTGAAGAGGTTAGCCGCTGTAATGACGAGATTAATAAAAAATACCGGCTTGTTGTCTGGCATGATGGCTCGATGTGGAACGAGGACAAAGAAAAAAACCAAACTCCTCGCCCCTTAATCGAAGGTGAGCTCTGGATTACCGAAGCTATGCAAAAATTCCAGAAGTTCCTCTCCGGCAAAACTGATAAATTCGAAATTGACTTCACTAATGGTCAAAAATTTATCGGACACTTAACTCCAAAAAAAGATCCGCCCGAGTCACCGGCTGGTAATTACGATTTGGCGGTAACTTTCAAAAGCGGCCAACCGGCTCGCGGCTGGGTACAGAATTTCGTACCGACACTGGAAATCCCAAATATTATCGAACATGTTAAAAAGGGGGTGGCCGCCAAAGGAAGAGAGGTCGACCGAATCGAGATTTTAGGCAGTCGCCTTGAAAAGGGCGGGAAAAAATGGAGTGGTGTTTTTTATAACCACCCCTGAACCAAAATTCATTTAAAAACGATGAGAGGCTAGCCCCGCTGGGATGCCTCTTTTTTATTTGCCGCAAGAGCACGGATTTGTTAGACTTTTAATATGATTACTCTGAATTCAAAAATAAACGAATTATACCGAGTCGGCGAAGCAACCGCTAAAAATTTAGACAAACTCGGTCTCCGCACTGCCTCAGATCTCCTTTTTTATTTCCCTTTTCGTTATGATGATTTCTCTAAGAGCTTGCCTATTTCCGAGCTTAAGGCCGAAACAACGGCCAATATCCTGGGCACGGTCGAGCTTATTCAAAACAAGAGAAGTTTCAAGCGGAAAATGTATTTAACCGAAGCTCTAATTAGCGACGAAAGTGATACTCTAAAAATAATCTGGTTTAACCAGCCCTTCTTAACTAAAACTCTCAAAGTCGGCGACCGGATTTCTTTAGCGGGTCGAGTCAGCGAAAACCACGGCCAGCTGGCGATGATTTCGCCTCTCTATGAAAAGGTATATTCAGAGGACTTAATCCATACTAAGGGGCTAATCCCGAATTACCATTCAACAGCCGCCTTAAGCCAAAAACAAATCAGGTCTTTAATCAAACAAGTAATCTTATTTGCAAAAAACGTCCCCGATTGGCTGCCAAGTGAGATAAAAAAACGTCTCGCGTTGCTTGATTTAAGCGCGGCTATTCAAAAAATCCATTTTCCCAAAAATGATAATGACATTATTCTGGCTCAAAAAAGATTAGGCTTTACCGAACTATTTCTACGTCAATTAAAGGCCCAGCTAATCAAGAGACAATTAAAAAACCGGAGAGCGCCCTTAATTAAATTTCAAAAACAGGCCACTCAAGATTTTGTCGGTTCTCTTCCTTTTACTTTAACCGACGCGCAAAAAAAAGCCGCTTGGGAGATCCTTCAAGATTTAGAAAAAACCGCCCCCATGAGCCGTCTCTTAGAGGGCGATGTCGGAAGCGGCAAAACACTGGTCGCCGTCATGGCTCTTCTTAATGTCGCTTTAAATAAAAAACAGTCTGCTCTCATGGTGCCGACAGAAATTTTAGCTGAGCAACACTTTAAGTCTCTGCAAAAATTATTAAAAAATTATAATTTTCAAATTGAGCTCCTGACTCGTAGCCATAAACCAAAAAATCTCGAGAGAGCCGATATTATCATTGGCACCCAAGCGCTTATTCAAGAAACCGTCAAATTCAATAATTTAGCTTTGGTGATTGTCGATGAACAACATCGTTTTGGCGTTAAACAAAGACAAAAGCTACTAGATTTTAATACTGATAATAAAAACGGTGGCCAAGAAACGCCCCATTTTCTCTCGATGACAGCCACGCCGATTCCCCGCTCTTTAGCTCTGGCTATCTACGGAGACCTAGATATTTCTCTAATTGATAAAATGCCGGCTAACCGTAAAAAAATAATTACTAAATTAATTACTGAAGATAAACGCTCGGCGGCCTATAATTTTATTCGCACCCAAATTAACAAAGGCCACCAAGCTTTTGTAGTTTGTCCGCTAATTGATGAATCGGATAAGCTAGGCGTTAAATCGGTAAAAAAAGAGCACGAACGACTTGATAAAGAAATCTTTCCGGAATTAAAAGTCGGTTTGCTTCATGGAAAGTTAAAAACCAAAGAAAAAGAAACGATTATGACTGACTTTGCCGCGGGCAAAATCCAAATTTTAGTTTCCACTTCTGTTATTGAAGTTGGCGTTGACGTACCTAACGCGACGCTCATGATAATTGAGGGCGCGGAGCGTTTCGGCCTAGCCACTCTCCATCAATTCCGGGGCCGCGTCGGCCGTAGCAACTTCGAATCTTATTGTCTCCTCTTCCCCTCTAGCGAAGAGATAAATAATGAAAAAACAATTACCCGCCTCGAGGCCATGACTAAATATAGCGATGGTTTTTCGCTCGCTAAAATAGATTTAAAACTGCGCGGTGCCGGAGAAATATACGGATTTTACCAAAGCGGTTTTCCGGAACTGCAAATCGCCTCCCTCTTCGATTTTGATAATATAAAAAAAGCGCAGGCCGAAGCGAGCGCACTAGTAACAAGCGATCCTGATTTAAAAAAATATCCTCTTCTAAAATCTAAGCTGGGCGAATGGGAAGACAAAATCCATTTGGAATAATTATAAAAACAAAATACCCCTCAAAAAAGAAAGAACCCTGCGAACCGAAGTTGCAGGGTTTTTTCGAAAGAACATCCAGTGGTACTATTTCTTGATCCGAAACAGGATCATAGCGTATCCAGCCAGGGCCACTAACACGAGTGTCGCCCATGGAGTATCCCACAGAAATTTTACCACCACCTCTGCGGTAGAGCCGCTGGGCTGAACTTTGCCCAGCATAACTCCGACCAAGAGGAGGCAAGCGCCGGCCAGAACTATCATTGAGATAGATCCGGCGATCTTAATTGCCTGATTAAACTTTGTAAAAAAAGAACTCGTAGTTGCTGCCATATCGGTATATGTTTTAGGTTATTTTATCATTTTTTACTTAGTCTAAGTATATCATATTTTAAATATACTGTCAATAGACGCTAATATTACAAACTTTTCTTACGTTGACACTATTAAAAATAGATGGTAACGTTATTTTATGTTCATTAAATATTAACCCTCTAAAAACAAGAGAAAGATGCAGAACTTCATGTATTCTTTTAAGGGTGGTTCAAGAATCACCATCGATCCGGGAAACGTAATTATTAATGCCGCTGGCACCAACATGACCGTGGCGACCTACCCGGACAAGAAACTCAATTTGGGCGACAAGCGCCCCGTATATGAAAACTTCCGCGAGCTTGAGCTCGGTACCAGAAACAAAGAAAAGCTTGAAGTGATCTTCAAGGAAAAGCAGGCTGAACACAGAAAAAAAATTAAAAAAACAAAAACCGCTGCCCGCAAACAAAAGCTAAACAAGAAAGCAGTAATGACTGCTCAAAAGCCAATTATTTAAGGGCCAAAAAGATAACAAAAAAAACGAGTGTCCACAAGACCTCGTTTTTCATTTTATCTATTTATAATAAAATGCCCTCTCTTATTTTATAATCTCAACTAATTCGCTCAAGTCTTTTATTTTCGTTAACTGTAATTTCCCTGCCTTAACTTCAACGTTAGGAATAATAGCGTTAAGATAGCCTAAGCGCTCTGCTTCTTTTAGTCTTTCTTCAAGCCGAAACACATTTCTTACTTCCCCGCCTAAACCAACTTCGCCGAGTACTATCGTGCGGCGATCAAAATTCTTATTGGCGCTTGAAGAAATAATCGCCGCGCAAGCCGCTAAATCAAGCGCGGGGTCAGAAATTTTCAAACCGCCAACTACATTTAAAATAATATCGGCGCTAATTAAGTTAATTTTAGTGCGCTTAGAAATAACCGCGCTTAAAACTTGCAAACGACTAATGTCGAATCCGCTCGCTTTGCGTTGTGGGTATCCGAAAACCGTTTTAGTAACGAGCGCCTGGAGATCAATTAAAAACGGCCGTGTGCCCTCGATAACGCAACCAATAACCGAGCCCGAAATATTGCCTAAATTACCTTCAACAAAAACTAGGCTCGGATTTTTTACTTCCTTAAAGCCCGTTCCCGTCATCTCCAACACGCCCAGCTCATTGACTGAGCCGAAACGATTCTTCGTCGCCCGCAGCAAGCAATAATTATTATTCGTTTCGTTTTCTAAATACAAAACCGTGTCGACAATATGCTCTAATGATTTCGGTCCGGCTACTTGACCGTCTTTAGTAATGTGACCAATTAAAAAGACGGCAACGTTATTTCCTTTCGCTAGTTCCAAAAATTTAACTGCCGCCGCTCTAATTTGAGAAATATTGCCGGCTTCGGTCGGGATCAAAGAAGAATAAACCGTTTGGATTGAATCAATGATTAAAATATCCGGTTTAATTTTAACGGCGGAGCTGATAATCTTTTCGATATTAGTTTCGGAAATAAACTTTAAATTTTTTAAATCACATTCCAGTCGGGTTAGGCGCGCTTTAACTTGCGTCGCCGACTCTTCGCCACTCACATAAATAGTTTCGTAATTTTTCCCAACCGCGTTCGCGATTTGAGCGACTAAAGTCGATTTGCCGATTCCCGGTTCGCCACTCAAAAGTACTAGTGATCCCGGAACTAACCCGCCCCCTAAAACACGGTCAATTTCGCTGATTCCGGTTTTTAAGCGCTCCAAAGAGGTCGCTTTAATCGCACTTAAATCAATTATTTCTGCGCCCCCTAACTTTTTCACCAGCTCTTTCTGAGCGTCTTTATTATCAGACACTTCTTCGTGCAAAGTGCCCCAAGAACCACACTCCAAACAACGCCCACTCCATTTCGGATGTTGGGCGTCGCAATTAGAGCAGACAAAAATTGTTTTAATTGTAGCCATAGCTATATATTTTCCGAATTATTTCTTTTCCCAATAAGCTTTATCAAATAACCATTCACCATTTTTTTTCACCAGACTTAAATTCAAATTTTGACTATAGGGAGTGCCGCCATTTATTTTTTCCGTACTTTCGCGGCGCTGCGTAGCCACTAAGATGTCGGCTTGCCCCGCCTTATCGTCAAATTTTTTAACCTCGAAAGTAATGGCGGTCGTTACTACGCCGTAATAAGCATCGCTATTCTGAGGTTGGTCTCTTAAATCAGCGACATATTTATCCGCCCAGGTTTTCATACTATCGGTCATCAAAATTTTTAAATCCGTAAAATTGCCATAATTAGATTGGTTAGAAAAAGATCCAAAGCGCTCGGCAAAAGACATAGAAATTTTTCCCAAATCATTCGCATTTATTTGGTGCACCGGTTCACTAGCAACATTATACTGCTGGTAATTTCTCGGTTTATCACTCGGCGTAGTTGTTCCTGTTTGCGGTGAGAGTGGGAGCGAACCAGTTACCTCTGGGTTAACTGGCTCTGGGGTGATGGTCGTAGGAGATTTTTTTAGAAAAAGGAAATAGATAATCAGGATAATTATTATAAGTCCGATAGCGATGATAAGTATTCCCAGTTTTTTACGACTATTTTGCATATGTTTAAAATTATATTTTTATTGCTTTAAGCTTTCGTCAAAATCTTTCTTAGCTTCTTCAATTTCAAGTAATTGGCGCGGATCCGAAGTAATCAGTTGATCTTCTGTATAAGAAGCAACTACTTTCATGGCGACGTGCTTATTGCCGGCGAAGAAAATCCCCTCCCCGATACCACATTCCAGAAGTAAATATTTTTCTCCCTCTGTCAGCATGAAAGTTTTTTGAATCAAATCAATAGCGGCTGGCGATTGTTTCAAAAGAATTTGCAAAGACGAATTCGTTACAATCGCTTGGCCATAGGGAGAAGTTAAAAAGTCATTAACATCTTGAGTAATAGTTGTCACTCCTAAATAATACTTACGACAACGCTTTACGAGCGCAAAAATAAATTTCGCGCTATCTTCGTGCTGCATCATCCACCAGGCTTCATCAATTACTAAAATTCTTTTCTTCATCTCGCTTCGGACAACGTTCCAAATATAATTAACAATTGTATAAATCGCAATTGGACGAAGCTCATCTTCAAGATCGCGTACCGAAAAACAGACTAATTGATTACTCATTTCTACATTAGTCGGATTATTAAGTAACCCCGCGAAGGTTCCTTGAGTAAATTTACGTAATCTTAGCGCTAAATCACTACCGCCCTCCATCCCGTCAAGAACTTGTTCCAGATCGGTCATAATCGGCGGCTCTATTTTTGATAAATCCGAATCAGGAGTAATATCTTTCTTCGCATAAGTTTCGAGTAGCGCCCGATCAACAATTGAATCTTCATCATAATTTAAATTGCCAAGCATGAGACGAACTAAGCCTTTCAAGGTAATAACGGCGCTACGAATAATATCCTTCGGTTTAGCTTCTCCGCCAACCGAACGAGGTAAATCAAAAGGATTAATTTTATTTTCAGACGACAAAGAAATATTAATATAGGTTCCGCCCACCGCCTCGGATAAATGTTTATATTCATACTCCGGATCAATTACAATTACGTCTGAACCAAGCATAAGCGAACGTAAAATTTCTAATTTAATCGCATAGCTTTTGCCGGCGCCCGACGTCGCAAAAACGACCGAGTTAGCGTTTTGGAGCGTAAAGCGATCAAATAAAATTAAACTATTGTTATGGCGGTTAATTCCATATAAAATACCTTGATCGCTCGTCAATTCGCTAGAAATAAACGGGAAAGACGAGGCAATAGGAGAGGAATTCATGTTAAACGTTATAAAGAGTTCATCATTACCTAAGGGCAGAGTCGAATTAAAGCCTTGCTCGGCTTGATAATAAACGCGTCGGGAATAAACGAGGCGAGAACCAAAAATATCTTCAACTTGGTCGGAGGCGCGATCTAAATCCTCTAAATTATCAGCATATAAAGTAACATACAAAGCGAATTGGAAAAACTTCTCTGTGCCCTGAGTAAGTGCGTCGCGCAGATATTCAATATCGCGCAAAGCTGTTTCGCGAAGAGGATCACGCGCCGCACCCTTTTCCGCATCGGAAATAATCTGTGCTTCAAGAGAACCAACTTTATTTTTTAATTGTTTTAAAATAATCGAGCTCCGCACCGGATAAAAAAACATGGAAACATCAAATGTCAGGTTTAAATTAATTATCGGCGCGAACCAACCGACCGAAATATAGCGCGGATAACTGATCACAAAAATAGTTCGCAAAAACTTATCGCCTAACCGTAAAAAATTAGCGTCTATTTTAAGACTGGCGGGAGCGATAATATCACGCACCGACAAAACACCGCGGCGAAAAGCCTTCTCTTCCTCGATTACTTCTCGCGTCAGTTCTGGATTATCTTCAATACCAGGGACGGCGTTGCGCGCGCCTAAAGTAACCTTGGATTGCAAAGTAATTTTATTGGGGTTTTCTTCTTTATTAAAATTAACCATAAACTTTTAGCGTTCGACTCTTATTTTATCCAAATCAACCAAATTCTGATTTTTTGATGTTTCGGGATTATATGTCTTATAATATAGTTCAATTAAACTCTGTGTGTCCAGACGGGCGACGGCCACCCCCATCGACTCTAAACCGCCAACAACGCTTTCGACTCTTCTTTCTAGCATTTCTTGATATTCCCGAAAGGTTTTTTCCTTTAACTTAATAATCGTCGCCGGTTTTAAAGCTTCACCAATTAAACTAAAAAAGCTCTTGCGCTTATCAGTTAGGGGGTTATAGGGAACAATAATATAAAAACGTTTATTCATGATTTTGCCAAGAGAGGTTAACTCTTTAATATATTCAACGTAATCAGCCGTTTGTACCTTTAATAATTTATTGGTCTGTTCTTTTTCTTTTTCCTTTAAATACTCTAAGTAATTATCAATATCTAATTCTCGAGATTGAATAACGATTTGCAAAGTAAACGACAAATTATTTAAAAAACGAACATAAGAATCAATCACCGCATTTTGTTCATCTTCACTTTTTAAAGCAAAATTAATACTCGAGACGAGCAAAACCGCGCGCAAAGTGCCATCCTTCATTACGATGGTATTTTCTTTCACTTCCGTAATATCCAAATACTGTTGGGTCGAAACGGAAACACTATTTTTGGCCATTTTACTTTTAGGCATAATAATTATTCTCCTTTATACTTTCCCTTAGTATCAACAACAAGCGCCAACTCGGCTAAACGTGATTTTTTATATTGTTCTTTTACAACTGGTTTCTCTTCCTGTTTAACTATCGGGGTCTTGTCTATTTCCTCAAAAATAGTTAAACGATTGTTCCAAACTCTAGTTCCTGGGCGACGGACGGTCTGAGTAATATTTAAAACAAAGTAATGAAAGGGGCGACCGTTTACTTTAACAAAGGCAAAAACGGAGGCAATTACTAAAACGACAACAGTGATTAATAGAAATAAAGAAAAATCAAATAACTTATAAGAAATTCCGATAACAACCGCGGCGGCTAGGATAATCAAAAATTGACGGGTAGTAATGGGCCCAATGATTTTACTTTCAACATCAATAAATTGAGGAACGGTAAACTGTTGCATATTAAAAAACTAATTTACTATTCATAGTCAAAATCCCTTCTATTTCTTCTAAGTTTAAATAATCTTTATTTTCTTTTTGAGCGACAAGTGCATACTCCTTAATCGTTAACCCTTTACCGATAGCTTCTTGCACCATCTTTATATATAGTCGGTTAACCGGGCTCTGCCGCCAGGCACGCACGCCTGAAACCATTTTGTCATAGCCGTCTGCTTCCAACAATTTAATCTTAGAAAATATTTTAGCGGTAATTTCCGCTGGGGTTTTGCCGAGACGACGAAAGTTCACTAAATCAAGAAATTGTAGCTCTTCAAGCGGCCCCATAACTTTGGGAATTGGCCTGATATCGTGCATCGCCTGTTTAGAAATTGAGGGAGAAAATACTGGTCGAGAAGCGGCTACGGTTTTTAGAGGGGCCACAGGCCCTAGATCAACCGGTTTGGGGGCTGCTGGCGTTATAGGCGGAACAATTTGAGAGACTGGTTTGAAAGATTGTACAATGCGTTGCCCAATCGGCTGAAGAGTCGCTGGTTTCACTATTGAGGGGGCAATAGGAGCGATAGGCACTACGGGCGGCACGATTGGCGGCGTCTTCGGGGTTAAAGGCAAATTTAGTTCTTTTTCCGGAATTGGCAGCTCGTGGCTAGTATCTAACTGCACCGGTCTGACCGGCAACGTATCTGGTTTTTTAATCTGACCGGAGGCGATGGCTTGTTTTAAATTATATTCAGCACCCATATTAGCACCGTCAGCGGAAGCGATAATTTTATCTAAACGGCTCTGTGGAGCTATAATTTTACTGGCTGAGGCCAAACTAACTTCCAAACTTTTAAAAGTTTTTTGTTCACAAACTTTAAAAACACGATCAACTTCTGGCGGAGTTAGATTAAGGCCGCCAATCTCTGACGGTTTAGTGAACGCGTCTCGAGCGGCCATTTTACTTCTTATCCCTTTAAGATAAGTAGATAAAATATTTTTAAAACGATTAACTAGATCGCTGCTAGGGAGAACCAAGCCCGCCTCGGAAATAATTAAATTAATATCCGCATCTAAATCTAAAACTTTAGCTTCTTTTTCTAAACCCAGATAAGCTGTGGCGGCGACAAAAATTTTAGCTGTTAATTCTTTTGTTAAATTTTCTGCGTCTAGTTGGCTCAAACTTAAATCACTAATAAAATAAGCGGGTAAATTTTTAACCGCCAAACTTTTAGTCATCACTTTCATGACCGCCATAGCCAAATCAACCTGATATTTTTTCTCGAGCTCCGCTAAGGCTGACATTGCTAGAGGAGAAGAAACTTTATCGCGCAAATCTTTCGGTAAATTATTAAATTGTTGTAAGTAATCAAACATGAAAAAAATAATGGTCCTTTACTTCTTCTTTTTTAAACGCTTTATTTCCTGGACAACTGCTTTATATTCAAGGCTGTCGGGAACATACTTAGATAGAGCCGTTTGCAGTTCGCTGAGCGGGTCGATTTTATTATCTACTTTATTAGAAATTTGCGATTTTATTGGCTCCACTTTCGAAGCGGCTGGTCTAATTTTTGCCACCGGTTTTTCTTCGCTTAAAGCATCTGACACTACGGGGATAATCTGCCAGTCTTCCATTGGCGTATTTTCCATGCTGGCTGGGAAAAAAGATAAATTACGATAGAGCCTTAATAGTTTTCGTAGCAAATCTTTTTCAGTTGGATTTAATTTTTTGGCATTAACTGAGGTGCTTAAATATTGAGCCAAAGCTAAATCATCAAACATTTCGCTACCCTGAAGCTTAAGAAAATCTTTAAGCCAATTAGCAATTGAAGGGGCTACTTCCCTATCGTCAAGTAAAATCCGATTAGAGGTTAATTCATCAGAGTTGGCATAAAGCGCGGTTTCTAAAGTTTGCCGATACATCGCATCTTCTCCAATAAGACTAATCAGTATTATATTGTAATCGGCAATAAATTCGTTAGCATCTTGATCTTTTAAAAGATTAACTAATCCTTTACTAAAGAGAGCGGCCGAATCAATTTTTTCCTGTTCCTCATCTATTTCTATTTCCCCAGAATTGGTAACGGGAGATTTGGGTTTAAAAACGAATTCCGGCTCAACTTTAGATTCTTCGGCAAAAAATTTCGCCTCTTCGGCTAGCGCTTTTTTCTGCTCGTCAACAAAGTGAAGATAATCTGCTGGATTTCCGCCCCAATTTTTTATATAAGTTTCTAAATCTTCTTTGAGCCAATCTTTTATAACAAGCAACCTAATGCCAACAATATCGCAAGCCAGGGCCTTAGCATCCAAATCATTTAATTTATAATTATTTTTTATAACTAACGGCAAATCGGATACTTTTAACTCCTTAGTAAATAAAAGATTAACAATTTCTGTTATTTTCCCACGATTTTCTGAATTAATCTTATTTTTATTTTCAATTAAAATATTAAGTTCGGTCGCCTTCATAGAAACAAGATAGGACCAGACTTCAGTGGGCAAATTTTTATTTTTATTATTTATAATAGCCATAGTATTATATTATGGATTTGTATTATTATTTGGATTGCCGATAAAACTGCTTGGCTTTGTCATGTAATCTGGTAGCATTGAGTACAATTCATTATCGTCTATAATTTTCTCGCCATCTTTATGGTTGCTTTTCATCATTTCTTCGGCCATCATTTTTACCAAATCTGGATTATCTCCCTGTCTATGCATAGACTTAAGTTTGGCATAATCTAGGCCCTCGGCTATCAATTTTTTAATTTGGGCGGCATTGGAGCTCTTATTAATATCTTTAACGTCGATCTTATTCAAATCAGTTGCTTTACCGCCGCCAATAAACTGCGTTAATGCGCTAGCATCAATCTTGTTATTAACCGTGAAGGCCTCTTCGACTCTGCCAGTTAACTTGGCATGAAGTTTAGAACTTTTATCGTCAGCAACAAGTTTATCTGGATTAGCCGGATCAATCTTGCGTTCTTGGAGCAAAGATTCAGAAATCGCGTCACCAGATTTTTTGCTTCTTTTATAATTTGTTTCCACAACCCGATTAAAGTCTACTCCGTGGAAATCGCGCAAAGCTTTGATTGTCCCATTGTCTTTACCTTTGAAGGCGTCGGGTGATAATTTAGTAGAATCAATCTTGCCGGTATCGATTCTATTTTTAAATTTAGCAACGTCATTTTCATTCTTATGTTTACCCGTATCATCAACGCTCAAATCATAATTAAGATGAGCCTGATTTTGATCAACCGTATCGTTAAACTTGCCCATCATAATAGCGTTGGAACCAATATATTTTTTAGCTTCATCAACTTCTTTCTTATCTTTAAATCCGGCCTTGATAGCTAAAGTCATAGCTAATGCCATCTTCTTATTAGCCGAAGTAGAGCTACTCATCAGCGCACGACGCATTTCATCCGTCGTTGTTCCGGAATCAACCATCTTCTGTTGCTCTTTAGCGATCGCTTCTTCTTGCTCTTTATTAGCTGCTCCCTTTGAATGACTCCCGGCTGCTTGCCAAGCATCACGCCAAGCGGCGGAACCGGCCTTCATTGATGTGACTTTCTTTTCTTTGCCCGGCTCACCCGTAGTCAGCATATCTTTTTCTCCAGTATCGTTACCATCAGCATCTTTTTTATTCAGCTCTTGGCCCTTTTCATCCACCGCTACGAAATTATTATTAGCATCTTTCTTATAATTTTTACCGTTAAAATTAAGTCTGGCTTCTTCGCCCATTGTTTTCTCATCCTCTAAATAGGTACGTCGTTTTTCATTAAGCTCCTTATTTTTATTAAGCGGAGCCATAATCTTTTTCTTCCAAATATTCCCCGGGGCATTAATGGCGCCTACGGCCATAGTCGTCATTAAACCTTTATTGGCAAAATTAGTCGCCAGGCCCGGTTTATTAACTTTTTTACTCAAAGATTTGGTTCCTTTGTCTACCCAATTACCAACCGTCCTATCTAATCCTCCTAAAGCTGCCCCACCGACTTTGCTAACTGCACCGCCCACCGCCTTCGTTCCCTGCCAGGCTTTCTTGCGCGCTAAAAGTAATCCGGCCGCTCCGAGCCCTCCGGCGAGTGCCGCTCCTTGAGTAAGCCTAGACATTCCTTTACCGGCAATACCGCCAGCCGCGCCGCCGATTTCTTGAGAAATCTTTAGACCCCCAACAAGCATGCCGATGGCGATAATAAATTTGATGAAGACTTCTGGAGAAGATGCTTTTGAAGCACTAGTCGGATTTTCTGAAGCCGTAGAAATTCCTGCCTGGTTAGCTTCTGTTTGTGTATCACCAGTCACCGGAAACGAATCGCTAATAGGCGTTTGTAGAGAAACAAAAGACAACCAAATAAAGAAAGCGAGTACTGGCCCGACGATTAAATTTTTCGAAAATTCCGTCCACCATTGCTTAGCATACGACTGTCCTCCTGGAAAAGCCGACAATAGATAGGCGGCTGGAGACAAAACAACGTAAATCCAAATCATTACGATACGCATCACGAGCATCGCGAGCATAGTAACAATAACAACTAGTGCGATTATAATATAAAGGAGACCTAAGACGTAAGCGCCAATAATTTCCCAAAAACCAACGGTTGCATCACTTTTTGCTAGTGTTAGAATTTCTGTTATCCCAAGATTGGTAATTAAATTTCCGGCGGCTACGTCCTTAAAAGCATTAACGAAAGTAAGCATGACGACTTGCGCAAAATCAATAAAAAGACCACAAATAGTTTTTGAAAAATTTATTAAAATGGCCATGAGAATTAATTTCGGCAACCATTTTTTATAACTGTATTGTTCTATTTTTAAAATTGTCGCGAAAGCAATAATAAGCAGAATTAAAACAAAGAACATATTGCAAACATCGCGGACAATTGTCCAACCGTTACTGACTGCCGCCGAAGTAATAAAACTATTATACTGGGCGACGGCGACTAGTGCCTTCATCACTAAAATTAAAATAAGACCAATTGCACCGATAATCATACCAATTAGTCCGCCGATAATGTCGGCCGCCCAAGAGGCGTGCGCGCTCGGTGCTAAAAGGAAAATGCCAACTCCTAAAAATACGGTGAGAAGATATGGAAATATTTTTTTCTTGTTTTTTAGTGTCATAGTATTATTTAAAAATAGAGCCCCACATATCCGCTATAATTGAGGGGATCGCCTCCAAAGGATTAGACATAACCCCAACAATCATAGAAACTAAAGAAAGACCTGCTAAAATTAAAAAGAAACACCCCAAATTTAAAGCACAACAACCCATAGTTTCACATGTGCCAACCGATTTTTTAGTCTTATTGGCTACGGCTTCGGCCGGATCTTTTGACTCTTTTTCCTCTGCCATATCTTTATTTTTTTGTGGTTATTGGAATAACTGACTTCTCTGGAATCCACTCTTCACCTAAATCACAAAATAATTTTTTACCCATTACCATATTAAGAAAAACGTGAATATCAATCCAAAGTAGAGTCAGACCGAAAGTTGTTATTAAATTCTCCCAAGCTGCTTTGAGTAGCCCGGATGTCGCTTTTCTGGCCGGCGCCAAAGCCTCCTCTACCGCCTTATTCGCTCTGGCTTTCAAACCTTTTTGACGATTAGCCGCCATTCTATCCGCTCTTAAATCACCTTGCGAACCAGAGGTTAAACCACTTTTAGTTTCTTGAATGGCCGATCGTAAATCACCAGACCGACTAGCGCTATCATCTTCTCCATAACCAGAATTCGGCGCATTACTCTCCGAGTTATCCGCTTTTTCTTCTCTCTGGTTGCTACGACCAATAAGTTGTTCGTCGAGAGCCATAAGTTATAAAATATTTCCCGAACTCTACCTTAAAATTATACAATAAAATAGAAAGAAAGGCAAAACAAAAAGACCGTTTTAAAAGCGGTCTTTTTTTGAATATTTTTTCACTAAAATTTAAGCAATTTATCTCTTTATCTTCAACCATAATCTCTTGCCGACGTTCAAATTCGACCCCTCTTTTGTTAATTTAATCACTTCTTCTAAACTAGAGTAAACTTTATTGTCAATTCTCACTGCTCCCTGCTCAACTAACCGTTTAATATCGCTTTTACTTTTGTTCTCTAAACACTTTTTTAAAATATTAAATAGAGTTTCACTCTCTAGTCCAAAAGCAACTGCTACTAAATCATCAGGGGCCTCTTTCTTCTGTACTTTTTTTATAAAACTGTCTTGCGCCGAAAAGGCTTCTTTTTCGCCATGAAAAATTCTCGTAATTTCATAAGCCGTCTTCATTTTAGCATCCCGAGGATTAGTCGCTTTAAGCAATTCCGCAATTTCAGCCAGAGGCATTCTGGTATTATTTACTAAAAAAACCTTAATCATTTCATCGGGCTGCGCCATAATGGCACCATACATATCTTCCGCGAAAAAATCTAAAAATATGCCCGTGCCCTTGCTTTTTGACATAAGCTCACCCGTTATCGGGTTTTCCATTAAATTTACGGCAACAACAAATTTATCTTTATTTTTTAACTTTTTGAGTAGTGTCCGGCCCATTAGCGCGTTAAAAATCTGATCCGTTCCGCACATTTCTACATCAACCCCAAGGGCGACGCTATCATAGCCTTGCATTAAGGGATACATAAATTCATGCAAATAAATCGGTTTTTCTTCAGCCATTCTTTTTTGAAACATGTCGCGCTCCAGCATGCGCTGAACGGTTACATTTGAAGCTAAATTAATCACTTCTTCCATGGTTAATTTTGCCAGCCAATCGTTATTATAAACAATTTCCGGAGGATTATTCTTCGTCTCGAAATCCATTAAAGGTTTAATTTGTCTCAACCAGCTTTTAACATTAACTAAAACCTCTTCGCGCGATAGTTGTTTGCGCGTGGTTGTTTTTTCAGATGGATCGCCGATGCGCGCTGTAAAATCGCCAATCAGAACATAAACCTTATGCCCTAATCGACGAAATTCTTCAAGTAGCATGTAGTTTTTAGCATGACTTAAATGCAACGCCGTCGAAGTTGGGTCGGCACCAATATAAAAACTAAGCTTATCGCCGCTTAAAAGTCGATTTCTAAATTCCTCTTTACTTGGTAAAATTTCTTTTATTACTCCCCGATTTAAAACTTCATCAATTAATTTTTGTTTATTTTTATCCATATAAGCTAATAATACTACGATAAAGGCTCGTTTGTCAAAATAAAAAGCCCGCCGAATTCTCAATTAGAGTTGAAAATAAGACGGGCATTTTAGTAGCCAAGTTTTGGCTGCTAATTTTTTAGAACATAATCCAGAGTTATCTGGTTAGTTCCTTTTTGAAGAACCATGCTTTGGGTACCTCCAGGCATGTACAGCGAAGCGGGGTGGCCGTTGCATCCTCCTTCCAAAATCGGATAGAAGTCGCAGTTGGTCCCGACCATTGCCGTGACAATAGCCTTCTCTTTATATACATACCTAAAGAAGCGATTGTCCCCGTTATACCATTGGTCAAACCAGCCATTAGGCAAAGCGGGGCTCCAAAATTTTACCTCAACGCCGGTAAGGATTACACACGACGGCACAACGATAGTAATCTCGATAACGACGGAGTCGCTTTTAGGATTATTAATCGTGTCGTTCGGGTCGGTCGGGGATGGCCCATCGGCCTTGCTACAACCGGCAAGGGCGGTTACCAGGGCAATTATAATTACCCAGATAAAAGAAAAACGATTTTTTTTCATGGCTACAGTTTTTAAAGAAAGTTAATTACTCTTATACAATAACACTACAACTTTATTATATTTTTGTCAATATTAATCAAAAACTGACGGCAAACAAACATTTTGAACAACAGCACAGCTTCCATATTCCGCTTTCCTCCCCCAATTATCCCTAATTTCTATTCTAAACCCAGTATCTCCTGTTTCTTTATAATAATGGTAAAAAACGTGAGGATTACTTATAGACGGCCGACTATCTTGCCCGGTGATTAGCTGTTCTGTGTCATGTTCCCCCCATTTAATATAGATCTCTTTGAGTGGCTGCTGTTCGGGGTCAATTATCGTATTGAATTCTAGACTATATATTCCCTTCTTAGGGACAAAGAACGGGCTTCCGGTCGCAATTATCTGATTATTATACTTAACTACAATCCGATTGCCTATCCTGGGGTTAATCGCGCAGAAAGAATCAGTAGAGGAAGCAATATTACTATAACTAGCCTCTGGCCGCGTTGAGGCGCAAGTATCTATATTTTCATTCTCATTTATTTCTAAGATCCCCGGAATATAAGCGTTGTTGCTTAAAGTATATGAATTATACGATTTAAGGAATAAATTCCGCAAAATTAATTGGTAATCTCTCAAAGGATTGTTAGCATTGCCATCGTTTTTCCCTAAATAATTAGACCAAAGCGGAACGCAGGTTCCGAACCCGCTCTCAGAACAGGTCTTCTTAGAAATATCGGTCGTTGTCGATACATTGTCAAAAATACAATAAACACTTGGATCAAGACTACAATAACCAATACTAGAACAGCCTTGGCCAAGATCGCTACCATTATAATTAGAGCAACCATACGGCCGGCCAGCTAGTACTTCTTCATTATTTTTTACTGAGTACTGGTTACGCAACCTTATCGCCTCACTATTTAATAAATTAAAATTATCCGGCCAGAGAGCGGATCCGAAAGGAACGTCTTGACGATTACGGCCATATTTCTCAAGCGAATGGACGCTCCCCGTAGCCGTGCCAAAATAAGCAAAAACATTTGGTGCTTTCTGATCAACGAAATAGGGCGGCGTAACTGTTGGCCAAGCCGAATTTATACCAGTTCTGACTGCCCAAGCAACGTTATCTCCATTATAATCGACTGCTTGAATAAAATTATTACAGGTTAACCGATAAAGCTTATCTTCATCCGTTCCCGAGAGTAGTTTTAGTCCGTCTTCGTCTGCTGGTACATGATCATAATCATATATTCGCGCCGCTGGGTCAGCGTTTTTAGCTTCGTCTAAATTTGAGCAGCTGTTGTTTTCGCAACCATGATAATTACCTTCCGCCCAAAACTCAAAACCATTATATATGCCCCAACCGCTATAATCCATCACTCCGGCGTCCGCACAATGATTATAATAGCTAGTAAGTGGTTTTGAGGTTTTAATTAATAAATGTTCTGGTTTTGGTACGCACCAAATATCCATCCAAGCTGAATGGTCTCCATTATGAACTTCGACATATTTATTATAATGATAATTTCCGTCGCATTCACCCGCATAAAGATAGCACCTACTGTCTCCCCACTCATCTTCGTCAGTACTATGAGCTTCATCGATTCTAACCGTAACTCTTTTTTCAACCAAATTAAAATTACCGTTCACTTCCGTACAATAATTTAAAGGAAATTTACCCTGATAACCGGAGGAATTTCGAGTGATCTTCGTCGATGAAATTTGATCAACTGGATACCAAAGTAAACAAACATCCGGATTATTCGGATCATGCTCTAAACAATAGCCCTCCCAGCCATCTTTTAAGACATTGTTATTTTTATTAACGCAAGTAAGACTATCGTTAGTCGGATAAAGGCGGCACTCGCGAGAAACGTACTGCTTAGTTGGCTGGTCGTCTCCACTAATTTCTAGAACCGGCTCGATATTAATATCGTCAAAATAAACCTCGCGGTCGCTAGTTTTATCGGTAGCACCTAAATAGATTCTAACATTTTTCAACTGATCAATCTTAAAGGAAAAAATCTTCCGACTCCAACCATTATTAGAATAAAAATCCTTAGATACTACATCCGTTTCAATGTTATTGTTGTTTGGATCTTTAGCCATTATTTTTATCCTCGCACCAACGCCCGCATTTTTAGTATTAACTAAGAAATTAATATAATACTCTCTATCGGCTAATAAAGAAATGTAACTGTTACGCGATTGGGGTGAAACGAAATACGCCGCTGGAACTTTCAAAAAACTAGCGCCATGAGCAGGATAATCAGTCGGTGTTTTCTCCGGCTCGCGAACTAATAGATCAGAAACAATGTTTTTGCTAAAGACACATTCACTACCCGTATCTGCTCGTTTACAGCTTAGAGCCGGCGCGCTATCTTCAAAATCATAATGAGCCGTCGTATTCAAACCGACTTCCTGCATATTACCCAAATGGTATTTATCTAATAAATAGTAGCCCGCAGCGTTCTTATTACTTCCTAAATCACTGAATCTAATCGTCGGGGGGTCAAGGATAACATCTTCAAAATTAGCACAATCATTCTTATCATTTAAACGCGTACATTGGCCAATAGCATAGCAAGTCCTCTCTTTAGTTGTTGGATCCTGAACATAGGTTAAGCAATCAAGCCACTTAGAACAAGTTCGATCCGGCCGGACTTTAATCAATTGGTTGGCTGAACAAGATCCGGGAACGCTGTTGGCACAATTAAGCGGCGCGGCTTTATCTACACTATTAACAGCGTCCCATTTATCCGCCAAACTCGCTAGACCTAAACCACCATCAACGCCGCGTTCATTAAAGAGAACACATCCGTTATCAAAATTTACCACGCCGTTGCAGGTCTTACGGTCAATATTTTCTTGTAATTGATAATTTATAACCGCCGCTCTAAGTTCAATTAGTTTTCCTGCTTGCCCACCTCGAATTTTTACTTTAGTGTTACTGATTGAGGCGAAAATTATACTTCGTTTGGTGCCCGCAGGAATAACTAGAGTATTTACTGAAGTGGTCGCTAAATTATTAGTTATCAATAATTCTTTAATTCCATTAATAGAGTCTAGCTGGGTTGCTGTCGTCCCATTATTATCATGGGTTGAGAAAATATAGAGTTTATTAGGATCAATCGTAATAATTTGCTCATTAGAATTTATATTATTCCCATTCCATTCTTCGCCCGGCAGGGGCCCCCAGCCGTTACCATTACCCTCGAATCCTGGATTATAAATTAAATTGGGCGCAAAGCGACTAACAGGGTCAATAAATTCCGTACAACCAGAGGATTTAGCTTCGCAAAGACCGGCCTGTTGGTCTGGCACCGGTAATTGATTACCGGCGCCGCCCAAACCAAAGGTCTTAAAATAGGAATAGGAACAAGGATAATCATTAGTATCAATGATGCAGTTTTTATCGCCGCAACCACTACTAGCGCTACAGATTAAACCAGCCATTTCGTTACCGTCTATCTTATCATTTCCGTTATAATCGCAACGCTTAACGGGAATTTTATACCACGCCTTGCCTAGTACTGTGAGATCTTGACTGGCGCGATACTGACAAGCGTCATTTCCAGGATCTCTAAAATAATTTAGAGTACCGTCGCTCGCCTTCCATTCTTCGCAACCAAGTTCTCCTTGGCCGCAAAGAATTTTATCATAAAGATTAGGATTGTTTTTCTTATAAACATCAGACCAGTCGGTTCCGCCGAGAATTCCTTGGCCTAAGCGGCTACAACCCAAATTAGCTACATTACACTGTTTACTTGAATCAAAGACGGCATACATTGCCCTGTCCCCACTTACTTTTACACAATCAGTCTCTCCGCTGTCACAGATGCCGTTGCTGTTAGTATCTCCCCAAATACCGCTCGTATACGGGGTATAGTTTTGAGTGGCAATTACTTGCTCGCAACCAACCGCCGAATCAGAACAGAGTTTTGAGAACTTATGAAGATTATGCTTTAAATTATTGCGGTCTGTATACTGAGAACAGCCTAAATTATAGTCTGCGCCCTGATATTGGTCGAAAATATCATAATAACAAATATCTGGAATCTGACTCGTCTCTCTTATTAAATAATAACGATCAGAAATTTCCGTTAAAATTATATCATCGAAATAAAAATTTTGATCACCGGTAATAACTAAAACCTCACCCGGAGTAATAACGTGATTAAGATTTTCTAAATTTGTCTGATATATTCCCCAATCGCCGCCGCCATTAACTATCAGCGTACTGGTAGCAAAATAGGCTTTCTGCGGATTAGTCGAATCATTATTATAGAAATAAATTTGAACATTAGTATTGTTGGCGGCTTTAGCAATAAAGCGCAAATTATAAGCCTTACCTTGAGTCACTAAGCTGGTAACCTTAAGTTGAGCGGCCACGTTAGCCGAGGCAAAAACCTGCTTTATTAGAGGCAATTTAGAGGTCGAGGTCCCATTGCCAACCGCAGCACAACCGCTAGCACTGTCATTATATAATAAGGAGTGACCATTTTTATTATTAGAAATTGTTGTTAGCGCTAAGCCGTTTGAACAATTTGAATACCAGTCTTGCATCCCAGTTTCAAAATTATAATAAGACAGTACCCTAACATTATTACCGTCATTACCATTATATTCGCGACAACCATTTTCCGAAGCGTTACAGGTCTTCCCCTCTCCAGGAATGGCCTGATAAATACAGGAGTTTAGCTGCGTATCCCAGGTGCCACCATTAAGACAGAAATAACAAACATTAACACTTGCGTCCCAATGACTATTACTTGGGCTAGCATTACATTGTGCTTGAGTTAGGGTTTTATCAATATTTTTGTCGCTCATGCGATAAGCATGGCAATTTTCAGAACAAGTTATAGTTCTTGAGCTTAAGTGGTAGGAAACCCCACCGGCCGAATTATAGAACTCCCGACAATCTGGATTATATTGAGGATCGCCTAGCGGCTTATTATAAATCACGGCGTTACACAGAGCGCTATCATTAGAGGTTACTTCTGGTTCGCCAGATGAAGCTTTTTGTAAGCTATACGCTCTTAATTGATAACCGCTATCAGTCCCTTCCCAGCTATAAAAACTACCGCAAAGAGTTTGGCTCGGCTTAATACATTGCTTGAGGAAAGTATAATATTCTTTATTTTCCCCGCCTTGGTTCAATTCATCAAGATTAGTAAACTCACTACAGCCGGCTGATTCTAAGGCGCAGGTCTTAGCCGTCTCAGGAATCATATTCTCCGACTGAGGGGAATTAAAATGATCTTCTTTAGAAATATAGACATCATAACCCAAGCACTCGTTCGGACAATAATCAGGGCTCGTAACTTGTGCGGGGACCGATAAACCATTTTTGGTATTAGTAAAGAGTTCACAACCGACTTCCGCGCGATTACATTTGCGAGCAAACTGCGAACAAATGACTGGAGCATCGCTGCGCAAACGATAATCTTTAGTAGCGCTAGCCACATCGTTATAGCAAGCTTGTTCTAAATAGGGCGGTAAAAGTTTTTCATAAACCTTATAGGCTCCATAGGCGTTAAAACTGGTAGCAAAATCGCTAACTTCAAATTTTAAATTTTTAATATAAACTTTAACATTACTATCGTCTATATTATCTGCATTAATTCCAAAGTGTTGCTCGCTAAAAGAGCCGGAAGCGACGCGGGTCACACTTAAATGCTCCCATTTGTTTAAAACGTTTGTTGATTTAACAAATCCGTCATTAACATCACCCAAGTAAAGGTGAGCCATATGTCCTTCAGCTAAATAAACGTCAGCACTGACTGTATAGGACTGCCCGGGAATGAGTTGAAAATTTTCTGGCAAAAGAGACTGGGTTAAATTTGAATAAGTGCCGACAACGACTATATCGGTATTAGCAGGAACTCTCGTAACTTCAAGTTTTAAGGCCTTGCCGCTCGTGCCCCCCGGCTCTTGGCTGGCATCAACAATGGTGGCAATGCGGCTATTACCAATGGAATTAGATGACGACCAATAGGGCCAGGTATTAAGAAGAGTCGCCCCGGTTGACGAGGCACCAACTACATCATTATTATAATCGGCGTCCATGACTAAATTTGCGCCCCAAGTTGGCTTAACTCTTAATAGCTCCGTGCAGCCCTCATCCTTGCTGTTACAAGATAATAAATATTTATTTAAATAAATACTTTTATTAGCTTGCCAGCTTACTTTTCCGGTCGAGGTTGAATAAGAACCGAGGGTCGAATATTGACGGCAACCAGCGCTCTCTGGGTTACATCCCGCATAATTAAGCGTATTTTCTAAATAAGAAACATTTTTTCCGTTCGTCGGGTTAGTAAAACTTTGACAAGTATTATTAATTGGATCGCAAGTGTCCGCGGTAAATTTCCAAGTTCTTTTTTCTTCATTACAATAACCATAAACTTCGCAACTACCGTTATCTTTTTCTTTAATACAGGTTTGTTCGTCGGCGCAATAATTGTCTTGACGGGTAACTGTTAAATAACTAGGGGTATACGGGTTGCCGCCATAGCCTGGGATACTCGGCATAACAATTTTATTCATGGTCTGAGCGCCAACCCCTTGTTTACGACAGTAGTTAAGCGACGATTTCAATACCCAATTAGGATCGACTAACCCCCGACACCAAGTTTGATTTGTCACATCAAAATCAGAACTGAATTGGTTATGGCTATCATATTGATCAAAACAGGAAACTAAATCCATAACAGTTACTTTCTTAATCTGAATAGGGTTAGCAAAAGCTCGATTAATAGCTTCTTCCCAACCAATCGGTAAAATACGATATTTTCTTAAAATAGAAACATTGCGCAAAGAATATGTGTTATCAGCCGTATCTTTAGTTAACTGCCAATCACCATGGATATAGCCATCTTTAATCGCTTCGGCTACGGTTTTTTTTGCCGCAACGCCCTGCATAAACTTATCATCAATAACACAATTAGTCGGCCCAGGATTTTTCGCATCAGGGCAAATTGCTAATTGCGATAAAATATCATAATCAGCCAAAACACCAAAATCGGGCTTTATAATTGATGAGGTCACTTCTTGCAAATTACCTTCACCGTAAAGAATATTCGGATCACTAGTTGGGTTAGTTGGGTCAGGCCCAGAGTTCCCTTCGGAAGATTTTTTACCCAATTGTCCCATCAAATCATTAAATTTAGTAATCGCATATTGGTTTAAAAAAACATTGGCGGCATCAACCAGAATATCTCCAGTTGTGCGTAACATTGAATTTTTCTGAGCAGAGTCTGTACTCTTCGCATCCGACTCAGCCTTGCCGGGGACACCAATTAATTTTTTAGCGATATTTGTCTTGTCTTGCCAACCCTTATTAGCCGCTAAATTAAGTTTGGAATTAGCATCAACCGTCGCTTGTTTTTTAACTAAGTCAGTTCGAGCTGACATATAAATCCCCAGGTCATTGGAGGTAGGATCAAAAATATTTTTAAATTTATTTAAAAATTGCGGATCTTTATAGTCAGTCAATCTTTGCACTTCGTCGCCCCAATTCTGTATCATTTCTGAGGCAGTACAATTTGGCGCACCTGGACGTTGCTGTTCGACTAACCCTAAACCAATTTTCACCTTAGCTTCGAGTGAAGAAGGCTGACAAACATTAAATGAAGCTTGATTAAAATCAGAGGCTGAACCGTCGCTGCTTGTGCCCCCCGTCCCACCGGAACTACCACTTTGCAAAGCGGCTCTATTATCACAATTTACAACATCATTTTTACATTCTTGAATACAGACATCACTATCTGGGGTGGGGGCAGCAGGTTCACATTCTGGATAACCTTCTTCTCCGCAAAAGGCATCTTCTGGGGTTGGGTTACTGCCCAAGCAAGCCGCTACACAAACTTGATAAGTCTCTTGGCACTCCGTATTTACTGGCCGTGATAAATTAGACGCAAAGCTTTCTATAAACTGCCCAGCGGCTTCATCTCCTACTTGTGCCAAATAGTCGCCCCAATTTTGTGTAATAAATAAAGGCTTTTGTCCTTTGCCACCAGAACCTAAATAGTTAGCTGTATCATAAGCTATTTTATTTAAGGCCGTGCGGAGTACTTGCTGGAAAGCAGTCGCCCCACCTTTAAGTAGTACCGTTTTAAAAAAGTTGGTAACCTTATCCCAGGCTAACTTTATCGGGTCAGATACCACCATTTGCGCTTTAGCCGTATGGAGAGGCGTTATTAAAAAAGAAAAAAGAGTAATAAAAACAAACAAAAAAACAGCTGTCTTTTTGATAGTTCTTGCCGTACTCTTCTTTGCTGAATTTAAAGAAGATTTCATTTTATTATTTTATATCCAAATTATTGATTAGTAGTAACCGGATTGACAGCGCCTGAACCGCTTTGACTTTTAATCGCCTCTTGATAACTCTTCATAATATCTTCATCACTAATTTTATCAAGGGTGGCTGCGTCGTAACCGTTTTGCAAAAGAAGCTGTCTTAAAGTTGCTGGTGTCACTTCGTTACCGATATTAGGAACAATCGTGGCGTCGCCGCTAACAATTGGGAACTCTTCTTCTTGAGTAATAGTAGAGCTAGCGATAGGCGCAGGTGAACTTTCAACCGTATTACAAACTTTTCCTTTTGGACAATTAGGATCGGTGCCTTCAGAAATTTCTTGTTTATCATTAATATTATCGCTATCAGAATCTTCTAAATAGGGCGAGGTTTTATAAATATTAATTTCTTCATAATCAGATATCCCGTCGCCATCAGAGTCTCTAAGGGTTAAATCTGTATCCGTTGAAGTTGCGGTTTTACTAAGTTTTTTATCAGTACTAAGGGGCTTATTTAATTGAGCACTAAACTGAAAAACCCAAAGAACAATTATTAAAATTGCGCCCGAAGCTAAAAAACCCACGGCCATTTTTTGTTGGCGTGGTGAATTTATCGTTGCTTGAGTAGCTTTGTTTTTCTCTAGCGGATTAGTGCTCGGCATAATAAACAAGATAAATAAATCTCGCTTTAATTTGACTTTATTATACCATAAACTCGCGTAGTGCCGCAAATAATTTTAGCCAATCATCAAGGCTTAAATCTTCGGCGCGCAAAAGAGGATTAAATTTATTTTCTAGAAGAATATTTGTTACTGTTTTTTGCGGAATTTTAAGTCCGCCCGCTAAGTTATTCTTTAACATTTTCCGCTTTGCGCTGAAACCAACCTTAGCTAAACGAAAAAATAATTTATCTTCGACTATCAGGTTGGTACCATCTGGATAGCGCTTATTTTTTACTTTTAACTTGATAATCGCACTATCGACTTTCGGTTCCGGCCAAAAATTACCCGCTTTTACCTCCCGAATAATTTCCGCCTCCGCATAATATTGGACCGAGAGTGCTAAAAGGCTCATTTCAGGGGGTACAGCAATTATTCTTTCGGCCACTTCTTTCTGAAGCATTAAAACAAAAGACTCCGGCTTATGAGAAGAGGCTAAAAAAAGACGTAAAAAAAATGAAGTAATGTTGTAAGGAATATTGGCGACAATTTTATACTTACTTTTGGTGGACAAATGAGTATTTAAATTAAAGCGCAAAATATCTTCATTAAAAACTTCCACATTCTCTATGCCTTGCGCGTCGATGCCAATTTGTAAATAATTAGCAAGCTGATCATCAAGTTCCACTGCTAGTACTCTTTTCACTCTTTGCGCAAGCTTAAAAGTGAGAAATCCCAGACCGGGACCAATTTCTAGGACAGTGTCCTGATCACCCAAATCAGCGGCCTTAACAATATCCTCATAAATACGCTCATTAACTAAAAAATTCTGTCCTTTAGTGCGCGAGGGTTTTATTTCAAATAAATTACATATTTCTCTAATTTTAGGCAATAAATCAGACATTTTTTATCTATTATTTTTTACTTAACCACAATATTCAATAATTTTCCCGGAACAAAAATAGTCTTAATAATTTCCTTACCCTCAAGCCATTTTTTAATTATTTCTTCGGTCTGCGCCAAGGCAATAGCTTCTTTCTCTTTAATATCAAAGGCAACCACTAAATTTGCTCTAAGTTTGCCATTTACTTGCACAACTAAACTAACTTTCTCATCTTTAATTAAAATTTCATCATACTCGGGCCAACTAAGAGTAAAGATGCTTTTCTTGCCACCTAATTTTTCTACCAACTCTTCGCTAAGGTGCGGCGCAAAGGGAGCGATAATTTGTAATAATTTAGCAAAATCATCTTTTGTTAAAGGAAGAGCAGAAATTTTATTTTTAGCCTCGACAATCGCATTGATCAAAATCATTAAAGCGGAAACTGCCGTATTAAAACAAAAACCTTCTATATCTTCACCAACTTTCTTGATGGTTTTATGCAGCAGCGCTTTAATCTCCTTAATTTCTTGAAATTTATTAATTTCTCCCAGGCTAACTAGTTTTTCTAAAAATTTTCGAGTTCCAATTAGGCCATTAGTATTCCAGCTACAGGACTGATCAAAAGGACCCATAAACATCTCATAAACCCTTAAAGAATCAGCACCATATTTTGCCACAATCTCATCCGGATTAATAACATTCCCCCAGCGTTTGCTCATTTTTCGTCCATCCTCGCCCATAATCAGGCCCACATGCTTAAGTTTAGTAAATGGTTCCTCATAATTTACCGCGCCGATATCAAATAAAAATTTATGCCAAAAACGGGCGTAAATCAAATGACGCGTCGCGTGTTCAGCACCACCGACATAAAAATCAACTGGCGACCAATATTTTTCTAATTTCTTATCAACTAAAACTTTATTATTTTTTGGATCTATATAACGTAAATAATACCAACAAGAACCAGCCCATTGAGGCATCGTATTAGTTTCGCGCTTTGCCTCTCCAGCGCAATGCGGGCATTTAGTATTAACCCACTCCGTAATCGCCGCTAAAGGTGATTCACCGTTATCCGTCGGCTCATAACTAGCCACTTCGGGTAGGATTAGGGGTAAATCTTCTTCGGGGACCGGAACAACGCCACATTTCTCGCAATGAACTAAAGGAATCGGCTCGCCCCAATAACGTTGTCGTGAAAAAACCCAATCTTTTATTTTAAAATTAACCTTTTTAGCTCCTAAATTATTTTTGGAGAGCTTTGTAATCATAGCTTTGCGCGCTTCAGATGAATTTAAACCCGTAAACTCTCCGGAATTATACAAAATACCATCGGACACAAACGCCGCTTTACCATCAAACTCTTCTTCGTCTTCGGGTCGAATGACTGATTTTATTCTAAGACCGAAAGTATGCGCAAATTCAAAATCACGCTCATCATGGGCGGGCACAGCCATAACAGCGCCGGTCCCATAAGAATTTAAAACATAATCAGCCAAAAAAATATCAATCTCTTCTTGGTTAAACGGGTTAATTGCTTTTAAGCCTTTCAGGCGCACTCCAGTTTTTTCTTTATTTAAATCTGTCCGCTGTAAGTCAGTTTTATTCTGACATTCTTCAATATATTCTTTAACATCCGCCCAATTACTAATTTTTGTTTGGAGCTCGCTCACTAACTCGTTTTCCGGCGCCATCACGAGATAAGTACAACCAAAAATAGTATCGACTCGAGTAGTGAAAACTTTTATTTTTTTATCTATTCCTTCAATAGCGAAATCAATTTCAGCACCCTCACTACGCCCGATCCAATTACGCTGCATTTCTTTAGTCGACGTCTCCCAGGATGGCAGTTTGTCTAAATCATCAAGTAAACGATCCGCATAATCAGTAATCCGTAAAACCCACTGACGCAAAGGCTTCTGAATTACCTGCGTACCGCAACGCTCACAATGTCCGTTTTCCAAATCTTCATTAGCTAATCCGGTTTTACAAGACGGACACCAATTAATCGGCTCCTTTGATTCAAAGGCTAAACCCCGCTTAAACATCTGCAAAAAAGTCCACTGTGTCCATTTATAATATTCTGGGTCAGTCGTATTTACTTCCCTCTCTAAGTCATAGGAAAAGCCTAAAACTGCCAATTGTTTTTTATAAGTAGCAATGTTATCGTTGGTCGCTTTTTGAGGCTGAATCTTATTTTTAATTGCATAATTTTCGGTCGGTAAGCCAAAAGCATCAAAGCCCATCGGATGTAAAACATTAAAACCCTGCATCATTTTTAAACGCGCAAAAATATCCGTGGCAATATAGCCCTTCGGATGGCCAACATGAAGACCAGCTCCGGAGGGATATGGAAACATGTCTAAAATATAATATTTCGGCTTAGCTTGATCCGTTTTTGTCTTATAGACTTCATCCTGAATCCATTTTTCGCGCCACTTTTTTTCAATCGCTTGATGATCGTACATAATGTGTAATTTTACCTCAATATTTTAGTTAAGCTCAAGCCCAACTGGGGCATGGTCTGAACCAGTAATTTTGTCTAAAATATAAGCTTTTTTTAACTGTTTTTTAAGTTTATCGGATACACAGAAATAGTCAATCCGCCAACCAATATTCCGCTCGCGCGCACCAGATCGAAAACTCCACCAAGAATATTGTATTTTATCACCATTTAAAAAACGAAAAGTGTCGACAAAGCCAGATTTCAAAAATTTCTTCAGCCAAGCTCTCTCTTCTGTCGTGTAACCAGGATTACCTTCATTCTCTTTGGGCCGCGCCAAATCTATCGGCTCGTTCGCTACATTATAATCACCCGTAATAATAACTGGTTTCTTGATTTCTAACTTCTTTAGATATTTTAAAAGCGCTTCGTTAAATTCTAACTTATAGGCTAAACGCGACAACTCGTGGTTAGAATTAGGAAAATAAACATTGACTAAAAAATATTTTCGCAATTCTGCTGTCTGGACGCGCCCTTCATCATCAAATTTAGGGTTACCAATCCCATTTTTAACCATCAAAACCTCTTTAAAGCCCTTCCGTACTAAAATGGCTGTCCCGCTATACCCCGGCCTTTTGGCTGAATGCCAATATTCCGCGTAGCCACCAAAGTCAAATTCTGTTTCTAGGCGGGCAGAATCGGAAATTTTTATCTCTTGGAGACATAAAATATCTGATTTAACTGAACGCAAAAAAAGAGAGAAACCTTTCTTGGTTACCGCTCTAATTCCATTAACATTCCATGAGATTATTTTCATAAATTATGTTATAATAAAATTATACTTTAAGTAGGCTTATTTTTCAATTTGTATGAGTTTAGCAGACAGATTAAAATACGCGGAAATGAAAGCCCGCCACGAAAAAGGTCTTCGTCCTTGGTATCAAAAATGGTGGGGTATTTTTATTTTAGTAATTATTGCCCTAATACTTGTCGGGCTTATTAGTTCGGCTTTTTATGTTTACAAAGAAGTGAAAAGAATCCAGGCCGAAGAATCGCAAAATTATCTCAAAAATCAAAGAAAATCTTACGAGGATTTAATTAATGGTCCGGGCGGTTATACTCTAGGTTCTCTTAACCCAAAAGTAACTATTATCGAATTTACTGATTTCGCCTGCCCCTTTTGCAAGGAATCGGCTATTGAAATTAGAGAATTAATGGAACAATATAAAGACAACGTAAAACTAGTTATCCGCGACTATCCGATTCATGACAATTCAATTGACCTTTCTTTGGCCGCTCGTTGCGCGGGTGAACAAGGAAAGTATTGGGAAGCTTATGATTATCTATTCGCCGAACAAGACAATTTAAAAGATACCGGAGAAGCTTTAAAGGCTAATCTGCTTGCTTGGGCGGAAATTTTGCAACTTGATGTTACTAAATTTAATACCTGCTTTACGGAAAGACGCTATGTTGATTTAATCAAGCGCGATTATGATGACGGCAATAAACTGCAAATAAAAGGCACGCCCACTTGGTTCATTAATTATTATCCCATAACCGGCTATTACCCAATCGAAAAATTTCAAGAACTATTGGGCGGTTTACTCCAAAAATATGGAACAAATTAGAATTCATGGTCGGGGCGGACAAGGAGTTGTCACGGCAGCAGAACTCATTGCGCTGGCCGCTTTTTTCGAAGGCCGTCAGTCGCAAGCTTTTCCAAGTTTCGGCGTCGAAAGAACAGGCGCGCCCATTCAGTCCTTCGCCCGAATCAGCGATAAACCGATTATTACGCGCGAACAAATATACACACCCTCAATTTTAATCGTTCAAGATTCAACCCTACTTGAGACGGTTGACGTTTTTTCCGGCACGACTAAAAATACTATTGTTATTATTAACTCGGAGAAAAATAAGTGGCCGAAATTAAGCGTCCGCTTTAAAAAATTATATTTCACACCCGCGACTGAAATTGCTTTAGAAATTTTTGGAAAAAATATCGTAAATACTGTTATTCTCGGCTCTTTTGCCAAACATACTAATTTAGTGAGTCTTGATTCGCTTAAAAAAGCTATTGCCCAAAAATTTAAAGATAAAGGGCAAACAATAATTGAAAAAAATATTCTAGCCGTTACTAAAGATTATGAAAATGCCAAAAATTAATTTAATTGCCAAACCAAACACGACTTTAAATAATAAAACCGGTCCTTGGCGTACGCAAAAACCAGTAACTGATTATAATGTCTGTATCAGTTGTGCGACCTGCGCGAAAATTTGCCCGGAAGCTTGTATCGAAATGAAACCACAATCTGGTTTTCCTAAACCAAAACCGGTTACTGACTATGATTACTGCAAGGGCTGTGCCTTATGCGTTCGCGAATGCCCGGTTAAGGCGATAAAAATGGAAGATGATTATTAATATGGAAAATAAAAAACAATTTTTAGAGGGGTCGCAGGCGATTGCCGAAATTATTAAAAACCTTAAACCGGCGGTTATTTCGGCTTACCCAATTACACCCCAAACACATATCGTTGAAAAACTGGCTAAAATTAAAGCGAATGGCGAGGGCGACTATGAATATGTGCGCGCTGAAAGTGAATTTGCCGCCGCCTCCATAATCTTAGGGGCGAGTGCAACTGGCGTTAGAGTTTATAGCGCGACGAGCTCTCAGGGTCTACTCCTTATGTCAGAGGTAATTTTTAATATCGCTGGCATGCGACTACCTATAGTTATGACTTGTGCTAACCGCGCTGTTTCCGCACCAATTAATATCTGGAATGATCAAAGTGATGTCATGGCAGTGCGCGACGCCGGCTGGATTCAATTATTTGCCAGCGACAACCAAGAGGCAGTCGATCTTCACGTACTTGCCTATAAAGTCGCCGAACAATTAAAGTTGCCCGTCATGGTAAATGTTGACGGCTTTATTTTAACTCATGCTTTTGAACCGGTGACTATTCCCGACAGAGCTCTCATTAAAAAATATTTACCTGATTATAAACCCGCGGCAGGAACCTATTTAGATCCAAATAATCCTATCACGCTCGGTGCTTTTTTTACGCCCGCCCATTATTTCGAAACTAGAGAAAATTTGCATAGCGATCTAATCGCTAGTTTAAAAACGATTAAAAAAGAGTACCGAGGCTTAATGAAATTACTAGGCAAAAAAAACAACGATGACGGCTTAGCCCAGTATTTCGGACCAAAAAAACCGGAAACAATTTTAGTCGCGCTAGGTTCGGTTATCGGTACAATTCGGGAAGTAATAAAAAATGATAAAAAAATTGGCGTTTTGAAAATAAAAACTTATCGCCCCTTTCCGGGAGAAAAAATTAATAAAATATTACTACGCGCTAAAAACGTCGCTGTTGTCGAAAAGGCTATAAGCCTGGGGCAGTTCGGTCCTCTTTTCTCTGATATTAAAGCCTCTCTGCCAAAAAATAAATTAAATTTAAGTAATTATATTGTTGGACTCGGCGGACGCGATGTAACTGAAAAAATGATTAAAGAAATTATAAAAAGCGCAAAACATATTAACAAAAAAACAAAATTCATTGGAAAAATATGATTAAAGTTAAATTTAATCTAATTAATTTGGCCGCAGGAATTTTTTTAATTCTGCAAATCGTTAGCTTTACAACGATTCTTTCTTTTCCTTTACCTGCCTCTGCACAAAGTTCTTCCGACGCCGCCAAATCATTGCAGTTTACTCCTCAAGTGCCGATTCCCAATACAGACCTTAATAAAACTGTTGATGTCGGAAAATATAATCCTACCTCTGGAAAAATGGAAAGCGACCTTTTGGCGCGCTATATTTTTGGGTTTTATAATTACGGCCTAGCAATCGCTGGAATTCTGGCGACGATTGTTCTAATGGGCGGAGGCGTAGTTTGGCTTGTTTCTGCGGGCGATCCCGGAAAAATCGGTCAAGCTAAAGAATTAATAGCGGGGAGCATAAGCGGCGTCATTATTTTAGTAATCGCTTGGATGCTTTTAAATACAATCAATCCTAATCTAGTCAATTTAACGCCAATCAAAACAACCACGCTCACTAAAGTTACCCTTGATTCTGACGATGGTATAATTAATAGCTTAAATAACGCCCCGACTGATACAGAAGTAAAATGGTTTTGCTCGAACACACCCGATGATTCATGCATAAAGACAGTCCCGCCGTCAATAAATCTCGATATTAATATCTGCCGGGCAAAATTAGGCGAACACTCTTCTTGCCCCTACAGACAAATTTGGTGCTGTGGCGAAAGCGCGTCTGACCAAAAAAAATCTGACGAATATTGCTACGGGCGCCAACCAGGCGAAGACTGCAAATTGACTATAACAAGCATTGGGACCGATGGTTACTGTGAAAATAATAAATGTAATCCTTGTAAAAAAATTGGTGATGCTTGTAGTGGCGGCAGTAAAAATTACGAATGCCCTGGAGAAAGTTTATTTAATTGCGGCGAAAGCTCACGAACTTCAGACTGCGACTGCGGTGTCCTTGGACTTGGCAACTGTACCTGTAAGGAAACTTGGAAATAAAAATATGCAAACTAATAATAAATTTCTTTCCCCTGGACATAATGCCTGTGCCGGCTGCGGACAACTCGTAGCAGCTCAAGCGGTTATGCGGGGCTTAAATAAAAACGTCATTATCGCCAATGCAACTGGTTGTTTAGAGGTAACAACAACAGCTTACCCGCAAAGTGCCTGGGGCTTACCTTGGATTCATTCTTTATTTGAAAATGCATCCTCTCTAGCCTCAGGAATCAAAGCCGCCTTGAATACAAAAAATGATACAACAACTAAAGTCGTTGTCCAAGCCGGCGACGGCGGAACTTATGATATTGGCTTAGGACTTATCAGCGGCATGTGGGAAAGAAACGAAAATATCTTATATATCTGCTACGATACCGAGGCTTATTCTAATACCGGCATCCAAGCCTCGGGCGCGACTCCATATGGCGCCGACACGACCACTTCTCCGCAAGGGAAAAATTCTATCGGGTCTCTCCAGAGAAAAAAAGATATGATAGCCATTGCTATCGCGCACGGCGTCAAATATGCCGCGCAATCAAGCGCAGGCTTTCCTGACGATATAACGAATAAAGTAAAAAAAGCTTTGTCTGTTAACGGACCAAGCTATATCCAAATACTATCCCCCTGTGTTCCTGGTTGGAGAATAAATAATGATGAATCTGTTCTCATGGGAAAGTTGGCTGTACAAACCGGCCTTTATCCTTTACTTGAATACAGCGACGGAAAATTAATCGCCTCAAGTATAACGGCCAATTTTATTTCTAAACCCGTTGAAGAATATCTGGCAAAACAGGGCCGCTTTAAGCATTTGAAAAAAAATGATATAGCGGACATCCAGAATTTAGCCAACGAAAATATAAAGAAATATAAAATATGAGAAAAATTCTTTTTATTATTATTTTTTTCAGCCTCTCCGCTGCCCTTGCTCTACCCGCTTTAGCGGCCACTAGCACTCCAAAAGAAAGCACGCCCCCTCTTTTTAAAATCCCTGAAATGCAAATTAAAATTCCTGGCATGGCTAAATTTAGCGAAGTTCAGTGCGGAGAAGATGGTAAATGTGGAGTCCCCTGGATAGGAGAGTATATTCTTGGTTTTTATAATTACGCCTTAAGTATAGTGGGTATTCTAGCGGCCATAATGTTAATGGCTGGCGGCGTTCTTTGGCTTATTTCGGCTGGCGATGCTTCAAGAATAACCCAAGCGAAAGAACTAATAATTAGCAGTATAACTGGGGTAATAATTTTAGCCTCTTCTTATATTTTGCTAACCCAAATAAACCCGGAGCTTACTAGATTTATCCCAATTTCTGTAAGCTATATCGAACGAGTTGATTTGGGCGGAGATAACGATTCTCCGGTTGTTTCCTTAAATGTAAGCGCAATCGCCAGCGCACTAGGTGTAAACTGCGGGCAAGATTCTGTGAGCCAAATAGTTAATAAAGCAAAGGGACGGGCGACTTATAGCCAAGAAAACCGCACCAAGTCAACGCCCGAAGGCTTTGTATATCTCGACTGTTCTAGTTTCGCCAGTTTTGTTTTAAAATGTGCAACCGGCAAAAGCGGTGGGCAACGGAGTGCTGACATCTTTAGCGAACAGCGAATCTGGGATCAAAAATTAGAAAGTCTGCAAGTCGGAGACATGGTAGGCTGGGCTCCTCAAAATAATAAAGATAACAGCGGGCACGTAATTATTTATATGGGCAACGGAGTTTTTGGCGATTGCCATGGCGGAGAAGGTAAGAAACCGGGAAATTGCGTAAGCAACTCAATAAGTCTTAATAAAATGAAGGCCTACGCCGGTAGCCATTCAGATGGTAATCTTTATTTAAAAAGATATTAATATTTATTTTTATAGCCTTATTCCCCTCTATCCATCGCTTCATTAGCGAGTCTGTCCGCTTCTTGATTCCGCTCCCGCGGAATATGCGTATAAGAAATTTTCTTAAAATTTAAACTTAAATTGTGAATAGTCAAAAACAAAGGCGCCAAGTCTTTGTTTTTTACTTTATACTCTCTCTTTAATTGCTTAACAACTAGTTCGCTGTCTAAATAGCAGTCTAGTTCACTCGCGCGTAGTTCAGTCGCTTTTTTAAAAGCCGCAATTAAAGCTTGATATTCTGCCTGGTTATTAGTCGCCACTCCTAAAAAAGTGGAAAGTTCGGCGATTAGTTTTTTGTTCTCATCATAAATAGCAACACCGATTCCAGCCGGACCGGGATTACCGCGCGCACCACCATCGGTAAAAATAATAAGCTTATTCATATTTTTTGATATCAATCATTTTTAACTGTGCTTCACGACGGCCGTTAAAATCATTAACCTCAAGATAATAAACTAAATCAACCCGGTCGCCGACTTTATACTCTTTATAATTATTAGCCCCTCCAAAAGCGAGCGCCCAAAAAGATTGAGCATTCTTAGCACTTGGGCTAAGCTGCGAAAAACGAATCTTGATATGCTGATTATCAAATCCCATTGTAACAATATCATCTACTCTTAAATTATAACTCACGAATCGCGGCTGCGGATTATTCTGGCCATATGGAGCCAGCGAATTTATAGTTGTCGCGAGCTCTAAATTAATCATCGAAAAATCTAATTCCGCTTCAATTTTTAATTTAGGAACTAAAGCTGACTTTTCAACTCTTTCTTCAGCCAATTTTTGAATTTTAACAATAAAATTTTTCAAATTTTCTTCCGACTTAATAGAAAACCCACAAGCCATCGGATGCCCCCCATATTTATCAAGATATTCCGTGCAATCTTCAATCGCATGAATTAAATTAAGTTCGGCGATTGAGCGCCCTGAGCCTTTAAAGGTCACCTTTTTCGGAACTAATTTTTTAAGAGCCACGTCAAATTCCGCCTCTTCAATCAGGCGCGTAATAATTAAAGTCGGGCGATAATATTTCTCAGCGATTTTTCCGGCGACTAAACCAATAACACCTTCATTCCAGATCTGATCTTCACCGGCTAGACCAATTATTAAATTAGGCAGATTATTTTTATCAATCTGCTCTTCAACTTGAGAAATTATTTCTTCAGTAATTTGTTGTCGTAAAATATTGCGCTGATTTAATTCGGTTGCTAACTCAAGCGCCTCATTTTGATCTGTTGTGGTTAAGAGTGCAAAGGCGCTATTAGCGTGGCTTAGGCGACTGGCGGCGTTTAAGCGCGGTCCAATTTGCCACCCAATATTCCAGGCTTCAAGCTCACGGCCACTATTTATTTTTGAAACCTTAATTAATTCATTTAAACCTAAGCGCTTACTAGTATTAAGAATTTTTAAGCCGCTTTTCACTAGTAGCCTATTTTCTCCCAAGAGACTGACCATATCGGCCACTGTTCCGACCGCGACTAAATCCAGGCTTTTCTCAAGTATTAATTGTTTCTGCTTATCTGGTAAATTAGCTTTATAAAGAAGCGCACTAATTAATTTAAAAGCTACACCGACTCCGGCTAGATACGGCCAGGGATAATTTTCATTTTTGTCAGCCGGATCAATATACAAACAATCAGGAATATCTTTTTCATCTTCGGGTAGAACGTGATGATCAGTAATAATAACTTCTAACCCCTTACTTTTCGCGTAGGCAATCTCTTCACGATTACGAATTCCGTTATCAACTGTAATAAGTAATTTAAAACCTTGGGCGACAATCTGATTAATAGCTGCTTTATTTAAGCCATAACCCTCGCTCACGCGGTCGGGGAGATATACTTCGACCGTGGCGTGTAAAATTTTTAAGGTTTCAAGTAGAATAACCGAAGAAGTAACTCCGTCAGCATCATAATCTCCATAAACAACAATCGGATTACCCTTTTTAATGTGACCAATAATTATATCAACTGCGGTGGCCATATTCTTAAATAAAAACGGATCGTAAAAAGCGTGCGTTTGGTTTTCGCCAATTACTAAAACTTTATCGGTAGCGAGTTCGCTATCCAAAAAAGCCTTAATATCAATTTTATTCTTTAAATCCCGATTAAAAAGCAACTGCAAAAGCACCGGATTTATTTCCGGGTGTTCACTAAAAAACTCAGGAGTGGCTACTGAAGAAATTTGCCATTTTTTCATGGCGATATATAAAAATTTTATTAATAAAACATGGGGGAAACTGTCCAGGCGACCATTGAGAAGACAACAATCAGAGAAATAATCAACCAAAGCACTCTAACTATTTTTCGTTTTTTCATATTATCTTTTTAATATTTTAACAAATGTATCCGGAGGGATTTCAACGCTTCCCTTACCCGCCGCCATCATTTTCTTCTTACCACGCTTCTGCTTTTCTAAAAGTTTTCGTTTACGCGTCACATCGCCGCCATATAATTTAGCAGTTACATCTTTGCGCATCGCTGATAATTTTTCCGAAGCAATAATTTTTCCGTGCAAGGCCGCTTGAATTTTAATGGCAAACATCTGCCGGGATAAATTATTTTTGAGAATTTCCACGACTTCCCGACCTTCGCGCATCGCTTCTTCTCGATAAACAATCGTAGCGAGAGATTCAATTGGTTCTTCGGCTACTAAAATATCCATGCGGACTACGTCCGCCGGACGATATTCAAGATATTCGTAACTGATCGAAGCATAGCCCGAGGAAACACTCTTAATCTTATCATAAAAATCGGTTAAAATCGCGGCCATCGGAATTTCATAATGCAAAATCACTCTCGCTTCATCACTTTCCGCCGAAATATATTCCGTATTTTTATAAACTCCCCGCTTTTCCTGGGCTAATTTAATAATATTACCCATGTAGTTCTTCGGGGTGATAATATCAAGACTTACCCAAGGCTCGAGAATTATATCAATATGAGTCGGGTCAGGCAAGCGTTGTGGAGTCCTAATAATTATTTCTTCGCCGCTATTTTTTAAAACTTTATAGGCAACGCTCGGCACAGTCACAATTAAATCTAAATTATATTCCCGTCTTAATCTTTCCTGGAAAACCTCGAGATGTAGTAATCCTAAAAATCCGCAGCGGAAACCAAAGCCGAGTGCATCCGATCTTTCCGGTTCATAGATAAGCGCGGCGTCATTTAATTTCAATTTCTCCATTGCTTCACGCAGCTCTTTAAAATCATTACCTTCTCGTGGAAAAATACCGGCAAAAACCATAGGCTTAACCTCTTTATACCCCGACAAAGCTTCGACTTTAGTAAAATTAGCCACGCCGCTATTAGCGGTTACCGTATCACCGACGCGACAATCACTAACCGTTTTAAACCCAGTGATAATATAGCCAATTTCACCGACATGAAGTTCGGCGGTCGAGACATAGTCTGGTTTAAATATTCCACAATCAAGTACTTCACTCTCGACACGCATCGAGAGCAGACGAATTTTATCGCCCTTCTTAATCGTCCCATTAAAAACTCGGACATAGGCAACGACGCCACGGTAAGTATCATATTTAGAATCAAAAATTAAAGCGCGGGGATAATTATCGCCCCCCACTAATTCATTTTCCGTCGGCGGCAAACCCTTTTTAATAACTTCGTCTAGAATCGCCGTTACGCCTTCACCGGTTTTGCCAGAACAAGAAAAAATCTCTTCTTCTTTACAACCAAGCAACTTAATAATCTCTCTTTTAGTTTTAGGGATATCGGCCGCCGGCAAATCAATTTTATTAATAACCGGGATAATTGTTAAATTCTGCTCAATCGCCAAATAAAGATTAGCTAAAGTCTGAGCTTGAATGCCTTGCGTACAATCAACCAGCAGGACAGCTGTTTCCACTGCCGCTAAAGACCGGGAAACTTCATAAGAAAAATCAACGTGACCGGGCGTATCAATTAAATCTAATTTATAGCCCTGATAATTCATGGTTACCGGCTGCAATTTAATTGTAATTCCGCGCTCCCTCTCAATATCCATGCCATCTAAAATCTGGGCTTTCATATTTCTCTTTTCGACAGTATGAGTAAGCTCCAACATTCGATCGGCTAGGGTTGATTTCCCGTGATCGACATGCGCGATAATACAAAAATTTCTGATTTTATTTATTTCCAACATAAATTAAACTCCTCTGGCCTCACCCTGATCGTCAATTTTGACTTTCTTGAAGGGCCAACGATTTTGTAACGCGGCCAAAAAGCCGAATAACTCTTCGCTCTTAAATAAATAGCAAAACAAGCCGTAAACTAAAATACCTACTCCGGCGGAAGCAATTAACTGAACGAACACTCCGCTAAACTTAGTCATATCAATAAACGGCCAGACAACCACTTTCATAATCTGAGCCGCTAAGCCGGCCGCGATTGCGCTAGCAGTGAACTTTAACACAGAAACCAAAATATTACTAATATCTAAATTGCCAATTGTAAAATAGAGCCAAGACCACAACAAAATAAAATTTAAAATATTGGCGATCGAAAAAGCTAGGGCTAGACCGGCGACGCCCATGCTCGCCCCAAAGTAAAAAGACAAGCCAATATTTAAAATAATAGTGAATAAGCCGAGATAAAAAGGGGTCGAAGAATTATGGCGCGCATAAAAAACCCTAATGAGTAGTGGCATGGTCGCCTGAGCAAATAAACTAAGGGCAAAAAAACCGAGCGTATTCATAGTAGAAATGGTGTCCTGCCAATTAAATTGCCCGGTGCCTAATACTACCCGGATAATCTGTGCCCGTAAAGCAATAATCAAAACTGTTGCGGGCACAATAAAAAATAAAATTTGCCGCATGGTAGAGGAAAAGTGGGCCGTCAGTTTTTCTTTGTCAAAAGCAGATTCAGACAAAGCCGGAAAAGCAGCGATGGCAAAAGAAATGCCAAAAATACCAATCGGAAAGGATTGTAAATTATTCGCTAAGTTAAAAATAGAAAGCGATCCGCTGGAGAGGCTCGAAGCAATAATAGTAATAACCACTAAGTTAATCTGAGAAATGGCCAAACTAAGTGTTCGGGGAATCATCATCCGTCCAATTTTCCAAGTATTTATTTCTCGCCAAATAATTTTAAATCTATATCTAAAGCCCAACTGATAAACCGAAGGAATTTGAACAGCCATATGTAAAAAAGCACCCAAAACAACACCCCAAGCCAAACCAGACAGCCCCCACCACTGAGTAAAATAAAGAACCCCAACAATAATCCCTATATTATAAAAAATGGGCGCGAGTGAATAGACAAAAAATCTTTTAAATGATTGTAAAATACCGCCCAGAATACCAGAAACTCCTAAGAACAAAGGCGATAAAAACATGACACGCGTTAAAGCGGTTGTCATTGCCTGTTCTTCTGGCCCGAAGCCAGGCGTAATTAATCTTGTTAAAAGCGGCGCAAAAATAATACCAATTGCTGAAAGCGCAACAAGGCCAACTAACAATAAATTTAAAATATTATTAGCCAGGGCCCAAGATTCTTTGTTTTTTCCGTTCGGATCGCAATTAATTTTACGTTCACAGGAAAAATCCTTGATCAGATTAGTAAAAATCGGTACAAAGCCAGCCGAAAGAGCTCCAAGCACAATTAAATTAAAAATTAAATCCGGAATACGAAAGGCCGCGTAATAAATGTCTAAATTTGTGCCGGCGCCAAACTGTCCCGCTAAAATTCTATCTCGAATTACCCCTAAAAAACGAGAGGTGAGCGAAGAGAGCGCCACGAGCGAGGCCGCAACCGTAATACTGTTAATTTGTTGCCCAAAAAGTCTCTTAAACATACTACTATCTTAACTGGTTTTTTAAATTAAGCAAGCGGGAATAAGCCTCATAATAGCGAGGGTTTACTCTTAAAGCTTCGGCCCATAACTCGGCCGCTTCTGTCAAACGCTTTTCCTGGTAATATAAATTTCCGAGATTAAAAAGAGCTTTATCATAAGCAGGGTAAAGACTAAGTTCTTTTTTAAATTCCTTCTCAGCCTGACCATAATTCTTGTTATCTAAATAAATTACACCCAAATTATTATGAACCATCGGCTCGTTTTCATTTAGGGACAGCGCACGGCGATAACTTTTTTCAGCCCGCACTAAATCATTATCTAAATAATACATAGCGCCCAAATTACGGTTAGCCAAAGCAGAATGAGGAGAGGTTTTCGCCGCCGACTGCCAAAAGGTAACTCTATTTTTAAATGTCTGCTGATGGAGGTAACTTAAAATAAAGAAAAAAAGAAAGACGCAGGTAGCTATAATTTTAACAGTTTTTTTTGACCAATCTAGCTTTTTTATCCAATCTATTTCTGCCAATATAATAAATAAGCCAATCATCGGTAAATAAAGACGATGCTCAAGAAAGTCTGGCACATCCACCGGATTAAGCCGAACCAGAGAAGGAAGGAGAAACAGAATAAACCAGACTCCCCCTAGCGCCAAGTAGCGCCAATCTTTTTTGGAAGATAAAAAAAGCGCTAAAATTAAAAGTGGAAAAATAATCAAACCATAGATTATTTTTGAATCAGCTAAAATTGGCAGAACCGCCAAATTAAAAGGGAGAAAAGCTTTGCCGAGACTGACGAGAATCGCGGGTGCGTTTCGGAGAATTGAATCTATAGCTAAAGTGAGGCTAACTGGATCATGACCCAGAGCTAAAGATCTAAATAAATACCAAATAATGCCCGCGGCTAAAGAGCCAAAAACAAGAAGCCACTTATCAGCCGTCGCTATTTTAGATCGGGCAAAAATTAACACATAAAAAATAATAATTAACGGTAAAATCGCGGCCGTCTCTTTAGTAAAAAGGGCTAAAAGAAAAAAGCCCAAATAACCGAGATAGTAAATCGGGCGCGGGTTGTCTTTAAAGGATAAAAATAGATTAAAGGCCGCCGAAACAAACAGGGCGAGTAATGAATCGTTGCGCCCGGGTATCCAGGCGACGGCTTGCGTGAGAACAGGGTGAACTAAAAATAGAATCGAAAAAAACCAAGCCAACTCTTTCTGACAATTTAATTTAATAAGTAGTCGAAAAATCAGACAAACCGCCAAAATGTGGATTAAAATATTAGAAAAATGATAAATAAACGGCAAGGTGCCGCCGAGATGCATATCAATCATGAGAGAAAAATTAAGAAGCGGCCGGTAATAATATTTATCAATTGAAAAAAAGGCATCGCTTAAAAAAACTTCGCCTACGTTTTTAAAATTACTTAAAATAGGCGCATTATCTAGAATTAAAGCTTGATCATCAAAATAAGAAAAATCAAAAAACAAGCTTTGGCCGTAAAGCAAAAACCCAATCGTAAAAATAAGAAAATAAGGGCGCCATCCTTTGAGCATATTAAAAGAAAAACGATTAAGCTATTTTCTAAATAAATGTTTTATTCCTTCCCAAACCGTGCCCAGGCCGTATTTTAGGCTACGTGAAAAGTTTATGGAAGATGCTTCCTTAAAATAACGAACAGGGACGGGAATTTCACCAATCCGATATTTTTGGCTGACTATTTGGAATAAAACTTGGCTATCAAAAACAAAATCATTAGAATTTTCCTGCCATTTAATGTTTTCCAAGACTTCTTTTTTATAGGCGCGCATCCCGGTATGCCATTCTGATAAGTTATAACCGGAAACAAGATTCTCAAATATAGTCAGCGCACGATTAGCGATATATTTATAAAGGGGCATGCCGCCAGCCAAAGCTTCCCGTCGCGAACGGATACGCGTACCGAGCATAACATCATAATAACCATTGCCGATAAGCTCAACGAAAAAATTGATAAGCTTGGGATCGTATTGATAATCCGGATGAATCATGACAATAATATCGGCGCCGTGCGCAAGAGCTAAACGATAACAAGTTTTTTGATTAGCCCCATAACCGCCGTTTTCATCGTGAGTAAAAACAAATAGACCCAAAGTCCGAGCGACGGCGACCGTTTCATCGCTACTTTTATCATCGACCAAAATAATTTCATCGACCAGCTCGGGAATATCTTTAACTGTCATCTCTAAAGTAGAGACGGCATTATAAGCAGGCAGAACAACAATGATTTTTTGTTGTTTATACATATAAGACTCTAAGTAATTATCCGCACGTCGCTAGCGAGACATCCGTTTTCAAAAACAAACAACGGATTAATGTCCAGCTCTTTAATTTCTGGATGTTCATTGGCGAGTCGTGCTAAATTAACAAACGCTTTAGCCAAACTTTTAATATCATACTTCTTCTGCCCGCGCGCCCCATTTAGAATCGGGTAGGTCCGCAGGTCCGCAATTAATTCTAAAGCGCGTTTAAAGTCTAAGTCACAAGTAGTTAGTCTTATTTCTTTAAAGACCTCGGTATAAATACCGCCGAAGCCAATCATCATAATCGGCCCAAAGGAGGAGTCGCGTTTAAAACCTAAAATTATCTCTTGAAATCGACTTGCTTGCTCCTGAATGATTAAATGGTTTAAAGGATTAGCTAACGCTCTTTTGTTTTCCTTCTCTACTCGACGCGCCGCCAGCCGGAGAGCGGTCTCATTTTTTAAATTAACAATTACCGCGCCTTTGTCGGATTTATGCATAAAATCAGGACCAGTTACTTTCAAAACAACCGGATATTTATAGCCCGCCACCTTAGTGGCATCATATTTTAGAGTCTTCACCGTCGAAATTTTATATTCACGCAGGAGGGCAAGTGATTTTAAATACTCGATATTATTAACTCCACATTTTACCTTGGCGCGTGGCGGATTATAGGGTTTAATCGACTGCAAAGTCTTTTTATAAACAATTAATTTCTTGAAACTCCGGACCGCTTCTTCTGGATAATCAAAAGTCGGAATATTATTTTTTTCAAACATATCCCGAGCGCGAGCGATCGCTTCGCCACCAACAAAACTTGTCATAATTAATTTATGCGGATATTTTTTAGCCATCTTAATAATCACTTCCGCTGTCTTGATTGGTTCGGTTGAAGTTTGCGGCGTAAGTAACACTAAAAGATTATTAACTTTCTTATCGGCCAACATTTTTTTTAAGCCAACTTCATAGCGCGCCGCGTCTGCATCTCCTAATAAATCCTGACTGAAGCCAAATGGCAAATTTTGCCGAGAAATTTCATCAACTGTGAGAACGGCTACACCACCGGCGTTCGTCATGACATATAATTCCTGGCTACCGGGGTTATGCCAGGATTCTTTGCGAAAGAGCAGAAGAAGATTAAATAATTCTTCAAGATTCTCCAACCAAATCGCGCCCGCTCTTTTAACGCCCGTTTCTACGGCCGCATTCGAACCAGCCAAAGACCCGGTATGAGAAAGCGCCAGCTGCCCACCGGCGGTACTCTGACCGGCTTTCAAAACGGCGACTGGTTTATGTTTTACGAGGCGTGAAACTAAGCCCATAAATTTTTCTCCATCTTTTATTTCTTCAAGATAAGCAACTACTAAGTCGATTCTCTTCTCACTGGCTAAATATTCAATAATACTATTTTCATCTAAAACCGCCTTATTTCCTAAACTAATAAAATAACCGAAATTAAAATCCTTTACTTTTAACCAGTCGAGCGCCGCCGAGCCAATCGCGCCAGACTGCGACAATAAAGCCGTGTTTCCGGTAGACTCATCAGCGCTCGCAAAAGTTGCGTTTAGTTTGTGCCAAGTATTAATTAAACCCAAACAATTCGGCCCCAAAATATGAAGGTGGTGTCTATTGGCTAATTGCGCGATTTCCGCTTCTATTTTTTTTCCGGCTTCACCCGCTTCTTTAAATCCAGCCGTAATAATTATTATATTTTTGATGCCGAGTTTAGCGCACTTTTTAATTTCGGCTAAAACAAACTGCGCGGGAATAGCCACCACAACCAAAAGGGTTGCATATTCAGAGCGCGCTAGATTTTCTAAACCAGCATACGCATTCAAACCAGCTATTTTCTTTTCTTTAAGATTAATCGGAAAAATTTTGCCCTTGAATCCCCCGCTAATAACATTATCCAGAACTTGGCGGCCAATTTTTACTTTATCTTTCGATGCGCCGACGACGGCGACCGATTTAGGGTTAAAAAAATACTTTAAAGACATATATTTTATTTTTTAATTAAATAAATTGAGCCGGACAAGATAGTCAATATAAAAAGATAATTTAAATTTAAATAGCTAAGGATAATATTAGGCCAAATAATTTCTAAAATAATAAAAGCCAAAATAAGTGCACTAAAAAAATAAAAAAGCTCCCGACTAATTATTGCCAAATTTTTTGCCATAGAGTTCTGCCTTCTAATTCTATTTTAATTTTATAAATTTCTAAATTATCATTCGTCCCATCATCGGTTTTTAATCCAGGAACGGAAATAATAAAACTATATTTACCATTTTCCCGATAAGCTCCTTTTAAATTAAATTCGGCGGTCGCTGTTTTTACTCCTTCCTCTTCACTAGGTTTTTTATAGTCGGCGATAATATAATCAAATTGATTATTAACAGAAAAAAAACGATCAACCTTGGGGAGGGTTGGGTTAAAGAGACTAGAGGGAGACCAGGCGAATACGCCGTTGTTTTCTAAAATAATATCGTCTTTTGTAAGCTTTATTTCTTTGCTTTTAGCCGTCGAATCGGTTTTAAAATCAAATTGTTTATAAGCCTCTGACAAGCTAAAATCTCGACCGGCGAATCTTAGAGTCTGAAGACTAGCCGGGTTTAAAGCTTTAACTTGAAGATAATTAGTATCCGTATAAAGAGTTAACGACCCCTCATTCGATACCGGCCAAACCTTATTAATAAAAGAGAGGTGGTCGACGGAACTAACAATTTTTTTTATAACCACATCACTCGTAACCTTTACCTCAACCTTATAGACTCCGGCCGGCAAATTTTTCTGCTCTAAAATAACCTGTTTTTCTTCGATTTTTCCGCTTCCCGGCTGTAAATTAGCGTCTGTTAGAGTTTCGCTAGCAATAATTTTATTGCCCGATGATAATATAATATTAATTGGCGCCGGCTTTAAATCCTGATTTAAATCAACTAAGGAAAATTCTAAACGTAAAGCCTCGTCTTTTAAATAAATATAAAACTGATGCGGGCCGCGTAAGGGTTTATCAAGAACTAAGGGCAAGGCCGGTTGATAATTCGTAATCTGATAATTATAATCAGGAGAAAAATTATAAACCGCTAAGCATTTTTCCAGGCCATCCGTGCAAGCCTTGAGTCGTCCTTGAGCAAGATCTTTTTCCCACTCCGCTGGATTAGAATAATTTTTATTTCTTTGTAAAAACAGATAACCGTTATCTTCGCTCTTGTGCCAGCGTAACATTAAATAATTGAGAGCTTTATTATCAATTGGTTTTAATTCGTAACGCCAGACAATATTGTCGGCCAAAACCCCAGCCTCAATTACCGGTGTATCTAAACCAAGATTATCGCGGTAGATAATGGTTAATTTCGCTTTATCAAAAGTACGGGGCGTAAAAAGTGAAAAATAAACTGGATCGCCAACTATTCTTGGTCCATCTCCGCTCTTTAAATCAACTCTCTCCGCTGGCGTAAAGCCATAAATAAAACCTTTTCCCGAACGCAAACCAAAAACATAATCGCGACTATAAGCAATGTTACCGAAAGGCACGATTTTAAGATATAAAAAAGATAAAATTAAAATAAATAAAACAAGCCCCAAAAATAAACGGAACTTAAATAAAAATGACCCTTTTCTTAAAAACGGTTTAAACATATATTTATATTTTACGTCATTTTAGGTAAAAAAAGAAGCTCTTTTGAAGAGCCTCTTTTTTATCTGTATTTAGCTAAATTATTTACCGTAGTCCGTTCTCTTCTTTTTTCCTTTATACCCTGTACCGGCCGGAATTAAACAACCGATAATAACATTTTCTTTCAAGCCTTCGAGATAATCAATCTTACCGTTAACCGCGGCATCAATAAGTACGCGCGAAGTTTCTTGGAAAGAAGCGGCGGATAAGAAGCTATCTGTAGTAAGCGACGCCTTAGTAATTCCGAGTAATAATTTTTCCGCTTTCGCCGGATTCTTCAGGCCCTTATTCGCTTGAGCTAAAACTTCGTCCTCGATTGTTTCACCCGGAAGGAGCGCCGCGTCTCCAGCCTCTTTAACTAGATAACGGGAAAACATCTGACGGGCAATAATTTCAATATGCTTATCATTAAGCGGTTGCCCCTGAGAAGAATAAACGTATTGAATTTCGCGAATTATATATTTTTGTGTTTCCAGCTGCCCCTTAAGTTTATATAATTCTCTTAAATCAAGGCTACCTTCAGTTAACTGAGTACCTCTTTCAATCACGTCACCATCTTTTACCATTAACATCGTTCCCTTAAGAATCGAGAATTCTTTCACTTTCTCGACTTCTTTAGCTACGCTAATATATTTATCAGTAATATTAACCATTCCAGCCGATTTCGCACGCACTACTTCCCCGCCAATATTAAATAATTCGGAATTCTTAGAGACCTCATCGCCCTCTTTAACGAGAACCTTAACCTCTAATTTCTTTTTATCTTTAGCAGTTGCTCCGCTCGCGAGCTTTATTTCATTCATCTTCTCAGAGAAATAATATTTATCATGATCCTTACCTTTATAGAAAATGCTTAAAATTTTCGCTTGCGGATTATTAACAAAGATCTCTTTGCCGTCTTGATCTTTAATCACTTTTTGCGCAAATTCAATCTTGACGCGACCACTAACATCAGAAATTAAAGCTTTTTTCTTCGGACTGCGCGCTTCAAAAATTTCTTCAACGCGCGGTAAACCCTGAGTAATATCATCCTGACCGGCAACACCTCCCGTATGGAAGGTTCTCATCGTAAGCTGAGTACCTGGTTCACCGATAGATTGAGCCGCAATAATACCAACGGTCGAGCCCATTTTAACGGGCTTATTATAAGCTAAATCCCAACCATAACATTTGGCGCAAATTCCTTTATGCATTCGGCAGCTTAAAACTGAGCGAACACAGGCCTCGTTAACCTCCTTAGTCTTCAACATTTTTATGTTTTCTTCATTAAGAACCTCGCCCGCCGCTAAAACAATCTTGCCTTTAACATCTTTAATATCTTTGGCAACATAGCGACCGGTTAAACGACGGAAAAAGTCATCTCCGCTCTTTTCAATCTCTGCGCGATTTAAAGTCATGCCCGTATCATCTCCACAATCTTCCTCAGCAATAATAACATCTTGAGAAACATCAACTAAACGTCTCGTCAGATAACCAGCGTTGGCTGTTCTTAAAGCCGTATCGGATAAACCCTTGCGGACACCATGGGTGGAAATAAAATATTCAAGTACGCCAAAACCTTGCTTAAAGTTTCCTTTAACCGGCAATTCGATAATCGCACCGGATGGAGAGGTCACCAGACCTTTCATACCTAAAATCTGTACTGGCTGAGCCCAAGAACCGCGGGCGCCAGAATCAATCATGGAATAAACCGGCAAAATATCAAGTAATCCCTTTTTACAAATATCAGCAATCTTATCTTTAGTGTTGGTCCATTCTTCAATGACTTTGGCGTAACGTTCTGATTCGGTAAGTAAACCCTCTTCATATTGCTCTTGAATAATCTCAACGTTTTTATTGGCGATATCAATTAAACGATCTTTTTCTGGCAAGCTCGGTAAATCCCCAAAGCCCCAGGACAAACCAGATTTAGTAATAAAGGCAAAGGCCCGATTCTTTAAACCATCGATAAATTTAACTGTTTCTTCTTCGCCGTAAATACGCAGACATTCACGAATTAAATCTTTAAGTTTTCCTTTACCAACAACATCATTAATGAACTTTAGTTTTTCCGGCAAAAGCGAGTTAAAAATCAAACGGCCGACAGTCGTCTTAAGCATTACGCCGCTATACTTAACATTAATCGCTTCATGAAGATCAATAAAATTATTTTCATAAGCTAAATTAGCCTCATCTTCATTACAGAAATAATGCATGTCTTCAACTTTTTTGTCGGTAAAGTCCTTATTAATCAAAGTAATGTAATAAGTACCCCAAACAATATCTTGCGCCGGAGCAACGATTGGGTCGCCAGTCGCTGGTTTAAGTAAATTATGAGTTGAAAGCATTAAGGTTTCCGCTTCGTGACGCGCCTCTTTAGTGAGCGGGACATGGACAGCCATTTGGTCACCGTCGAAATCGGCGTTAAAAGCCGTACAAACTAGCGGATGGATTTGAATCGCCTTACCTTCAATTAAGATTGGACGGAAAGCCTGAATACCAAGACGATGCAGGGTTGGGGCGCGATTTAGTAATACATAAGCGCCATGAACAATTTCTTCTAAAATATCCCAAACCTCATCATGACCAGCTTCAATATAACGCGAAGCGCTCCGCACATTATGCACAATTTCACGTTTAATAAGCTGTGAAATAATAAACGGTTTAAATAATTCTAAAGCCATGATCTTCGGTAAACCGCATTGATCGAGATTTAATTTCGGGTTAACAACAATAACGCTACGACCAGAATAGTCAACGCGCTTGCCGAGTAAATTCTGACGAAAACGACCCTGTTTCCCTTTCAAAGTATCGGCTAGAGATTTCAATTGTCTTTTTTGACCAGTTGAGGCGGTTACAGTCTTGGTATGTCTCGCACTATTATCAATTAAAGCATCAACCGCTTCCTGAAGCATTCTTTTTTCGTTACGGCAGATAACTTCTGGCGCATTTAAGTCCATTAACTGCTTCAAACGATTATTACGGTTGATTACGCGACGATATAAATCATTTAAATCAGAAGCTGCAAAACGACCACCATCAAGTGCCACCATCGGACGCAAATCAGGCGGCACAACCGGAAGAACGGTCATAATCATCCATTCGGGACGTAAATTGTTATTGCGAAAACTCTTAAGTAATTTTAAACGCTTGATTAACTTTTCTTTTTTCGAATCGACCGCATCAACATATTTGCCTTCTAAATTTTTAATACTACCTTCTAAATCAATCTTCGCCAGTAATTTACGAATCGCTTCCGCGCCGATTGAGGCTTCAAAAATATGACCAAATTTTAAACTTAAATTTTGATATTGCTGTTCTGACAAAATTAAAAGTGGTTTTAATTCTTTTAATTCTTTCTGCGTAACACCAAAATCTTCGTCCAGGCGAGCCATTCTATCCGCTTTGGCTTTTATAGCCTCCTTAATTTCGCTGTCCGCTTTTTCGCCGTGTTCTTCTTTTATCTTACGAAGCTGATTATTATAATCATTATCAATACTCTTAACTTTTGTTTTATATTCAGCTTTAATTTGTTCAATGGTTGATTCTTTTAGCCCTTCATCTATGTCAGTAACGATAAAACTAGCATAATAAATTACTTTTTCCAAAGACTGAATCCCCAAATTTAAAAGTAAACCGATTTTCGAAGAAAGCCCTCGTAAAAACCAAATATGAGTAGCGGAAACCTGTAAAGTAATATGTCCTAAACGTTCACGGCGCACAACGCTACGCGTTACCTCAACACCGCATTTATCGCAGACAATCCCTTTGTAGCGAATTTTCTTATATTTACCGCAAGCGCATTCCCAATCCTTAGTCGGACCAAAAATCTTTTCGCAAAAGAGCCCGTCTTTCTCCGGTTTTTGCGTGCGATAGTTGATTGTTTCCGGACGAGTCACTTCGCCGTGCGACCAATCAAGAATTTCCTCTGGCGAAGCCAGCTTGAGGCGGATAGCGTCGAAGTCGCTAGTTTTTATTGGATTTAACATATTTTAATAATTGCTAATAAATTATTATTCTTTGTCGCTACCCTCTTCAAAGGTTGCAATAATTTCCGGCTTATCATAAATGAGCTTATCATCATTCTGGATTTCCTCATCAATTTCCGTCACAACCTCTGAAGCCGGCTGGCCGCCTTTACCGCCCAATAATTCTACATTCAAACCCAAGCCTTTTAGTTCTCTAATCAAAACGTTGAAAGATTCCGGTACATTTAATTTTTCAATTTCTTCGCCCTTAATAATTGACTCATAAGCCTTACTGCGTCCTGGGACGTCATCCGATTTAATAGTTAACATTTCTTGTAGAGTATGCGCGGCACCATAGCCTTCAAGCGCCCAAACTTCCATTTCTCCGAAACGTTGTCCGCCGAACTGCGCTTTACCGCCCAACGGTTGTTGCGTAATCAAAGAATAAGGACCGATTGAGCGTTGGTGAATCTTATCTTCAACCATGTGATTAAGTTTCAAGACATATTTATAGCCAACCGTAATTGTATGATCATAAGAATTTCCGGTTTTACCGTCGAATAAAGTAACCTTTCCATCTTCTGGCAGACCCGCTTTACGCAACTCTCCTTTTATCTGTTCTTCGTTAATACCATTTAAAGCTGGGGAAACAACGCGATAGCCTAATTTTTTAGCCGCGAAACCTAAATGAGTTTCCAGTAATTGACCGAGGTTCATACGAGAAATAATACCGAGTGGAGACAGAATAACGTCAATCGGCGTACCATCAGCCATATACGGCATATCTTCAATTGGAACCACCTGAGAAATAACTCCTTTATTCCCGTGGCGGCCAGACATCTTGTCACCAACTTGAATTTTTCTTAAATTAGCGACCGCAACTTGAATGGACTTTAAAACTCCAGCCGATAATTTATCACCGTCTTCACGAGAAAATATCTTAATATCAACCACTTTGCCGTGTTCACCATGTTCAAGATACAAAGAAGAGTCGCGAACATCTTTAGCTTTTTCACCGAAAATCGCGCGCAATAGTTTTTCTTCAGCCGATAAGGTCGTTTCTCCTTTTGGCGTAATTTTGCCGACTAAAATATCACCACTTGAAACTTCAGCGCCGATACGAATAATACCGTCTTCATCTAAATTCTTTAATTTTTCTTCACTGATGTTAGGAATATCATTAGTAATCACTTCCGGTCCCAACTTTGTATCTCGAACATCAATCGTATAATTTTCAATATGAATAGAGGAATAAATATCTTCTTTCACTAAACGTTCGGAAATAATAACCGCGTCTTCATAATTGAACCCTTCCCAGGTCATGAAAGCGACGAGCACATTGCGACCGAGTGATAATTCTCCGTTGTCAATTGCTGGGCCATCAGACAAAATATCGCCCTTCTTCACTTTTTGACCGACATCAACTACCGGATGCTGATTAATACAAGTCGAGGAATTGGAACGTAAAAATTTATTTAAAGGATAGCGATCAAGTACGCCTTTTTTATTCTGAATTTCAATCGTTGCGGCCTCAACTTTGGTAACCAGGCCGTCTTCTTTGGCAATTGCGACGTGGCCGCTATCACGGGCGGCTCTTTCTTCAATACCGGTGCCGACAATCGGCGCTTCGCTCTTCACCAAAGGAACGGCCTGACGTTGCATGTTCGTACCCATGAGAGATCTTTGACCGTCGTTATGTTCCATGAAAGGGATAAGCGAAGTAGCAATGGAAATAATCTGATTAGCCGCTAATCCGACAAAATCAATCTTACCAACCTCTTCAACGCCTGGTTGGCCGTGTTTACGAACTTCAAATTTATTAACAATAAAATAATTATCCTTATCAACTGGGATAGTCGCATCAACCGTAATATATTTTTCTTCTTCAAAAGCGTCTAAATAAATAACCTCATCCGTTACGCGACTACCTTTTTTATCACGAACTACTTTACGATAAGGAGTTTCTAAAAAACCATAACTATTTAACCGCGCGTAACTCGCCAAATGACCGACCAAGCCAATATTCGGGCCTTCCGGTGTCGCAATCGGACAAATTCTGCCATAGTGAGTCGCATGTACATCACGAACATCGAAGCCGGCGCGCTCACGAGTTAAACCGCCAGGACCCATTGCTGATAGGCGGCGCTTGTGTTCCAGTTCAGCCAGCGGATTAGTCTGATCCATGAATTGGGATAATTGGGATGACATAAAAAACTCGCGAACTACGCCAATGACGGGTCGAGCATTAACTAATTTTGAAGGAGTGAGAGAAACAATGTCAGTTGTCGACATACGATCTTTAATAATGCGCTCCATGCGCGCTAACCCGACACGGAAACGATTTTGAATCAAACCGCCAATCGCACGAATACGACGATTACCAAGATGATCAATATCGTCTTCTAGTTCTTTCGTAATATTTAAACGGATAACTTCTTTGACAATTAAAACTAAATCCTCTTTGCGCAGAATTCGATTTTCTTTTTTATTCGCCGGTAAATTTAAACTAAAACGACGATTTAATTTATAGCGGCCGACCCGACCAAAATCATAACGATCAAAACGGAAAAACATGGAATAAATTAATTGACGCGCATTCTCAACGGATGCTAAATCGCCCGGACGAATACGACGATAAACTTCTTGTAGACCCTCAGCTTCATTTTTTGCAGCATCTTTTTCAATCGTCGCTTCAATAAAAGTTTTTTCCTCTTTTCCTTTCACTAAATCAACATCGGCAAATAATTTTATAAGCTCTTCATCGGTCACATAGCCAAAAGCGCGCAACAGTGAGGTTACGGCAACTTTTCTTTTGCGATCAATGCGCACCCAAATAACTTTATTAGAGTCGGTTTCAATTTCGAGCCAGGCGCCGCGATTCGGAATAATTTTTGCACCGTAACATTTTTTGCCTTTCACAAATTCGGCGGTAAACATAACACCGGCGCTACGGATTAATTGAGAAACAACAACTCTTTCAATGCCATTAACAATAAAGGTTCCTTTTTCAGTCATCAAAGGAAAATCACCAAGAAAAACTTCTTGGTTAAGAGCTTTGTTTGTTTTTTTATTAAGAAGTCTGGTCTTAACGCGCAAAGGCGCTTCGTAAGTAATATTCTTTTCCCGGCTTTCGATTTCCGAAAACTTCGGCTCGTCTAAATAGTAATCTTCAAAATATAATTCCAGGTCGCGACCGATAAAATCGGTCACTGGATTTATTTCGTCAAATAATTCCGCTAGTCCCTCTTTGAGAAACCAATCATAAGAATCCTTCTGAATCTCAATTAAGTCCGGCATGGGCATAACTTCTTGGAGTTCAGAAAATGATTTTCTTTTAGACATAAGACGTATATGTTATAAAATATTTATTTAAAAATAGAGAAAAAAGCGAAGGTAAAATAATTTCTTTAACAAAAAAATCCCAATCCCAAATTGGCTTGAGTTCAAGTTTATTTAATTAATTATTTTTTCGATAAATCACTTTTTTTAGATAAAAAAGTGTTAATGCTTTTATAATATAACATCAGCTATTGCTTGTCAATACTAGCTACTAGTGCCCAAAATCTTAGCTATTTCTTCCTTAACTACCGACCCTTCGTCCCAAGGTATTTTTTGACCATTAGGACCACAAATGTATTGCTCAGCGCCCTTGCCGGTAAACAGCAGCAAATCGCCATCATTGGCTAAAGATAGCGCTTTTTTAATGGCTTCACGGCGATCTAATATCTTAAAAAGATTATTATTTAAAATCTTGCCCCCCTCCTCTGCCCCGGCAGCAACCGAATTTATAATAATTGCCGGGTCTTCATCATAAGGATCTTCGTTGGTAATTATAACAATATCGGCTTTTTCCGCAGCTATTTTACCTAGTAGTGGTCGCCGCGCCTGATCGCGCCCACCGCCAGTCGAACCCAGTAAATGAATAATTCTTTGCTTCGGAATTAGTTCAATAACCTGGTAAAGTTTTTCTAAGGCACGCGGCTCAAAAGAATAGTCGACTATGGCGGTAAATCTTTGGCCAATGTTAATTATTTCCAACTTGCCAGCTAAATTATGAACATTTTCTAGACCTTCTTTTATATTCTTAAAAGGAATTTTTTGATTTAGACCGACGGCATAAGCGGCCAATGCATTAGCCGCGTTAAACTCCCCTAGAAGATTCAAATTAATAACTTGATTATCGGCTTTAAAGGATACGCCCTGGGCGCTAGAAGAAATATCAGATCCACCAACCACTACAAAATCTTTAACAATCGCTTCGCTGGCTAATTTTTTTGTAAAATATTCAATATCAATCTTATCGCCGAAAGAATAAACTATTTTAGCTTCTCCCCAAAAATTTAAGAAATAATCAGCGAATTTGTCGTCACCATTAACAATAGTTGTCTTAACGACGCGCACCAAATCTAATTTCTTTAAATTATTTTTTGGACGGACAACTAAGCGCTTATCATTAACATACTTAGTGGAACAATTCTTGAGGTGTGCAAATAAACGACCCTTAGCGGCCTTATATTTTTCAAAATTACCATGAGATTCGATATGTTCCGGATATAAACCAGTAAAAACTAAAACGTCATAGTTTATGAATCGATGGCGAAATTGCTTAATACCCTCTGAAGTGGTTTCAACAATAGCATAGCGACAATTGTTTTTAACCATCTGCTGTAAAGTTCTCTGAATAAAAAAACGACCCGGCATAGTCATTTTTTTATCGTTAAGCCATTCCGTGTTACCGTTAGAAAAAACCGCGGTCGAAGTAAAGCCCGTTTTATATCCCGCTTCGGTGAGCATTTTGGCAATTAAATAAACAACTGAGGTTTTCCCGGCGGTCCCAGTAACGCCAATAACAATTAATTTTCGACTAGGAAAACGATAAATAAAAGCCGCTAGCCAAGCCATGATAAAATGATAGATTGGTTGCAAGGCACGAAAAAGTTTGTGCGGAATAAATTTTTTCAAAAAATTTAACATATCCTTATTATAGCAAAGATAAACCTAAATAAAAAAGGGCGACTGTCAGTAGCGCCCTTTGGCCTCATCTGTTGTGATAAGCCTTGACCGGCTCATAACCACGATTGTGATAAATACGAATAGCGAACATTCCTTCGCGCCAACTTGTAGTCTCAATATCCAACTGATTTTTAAAGTTACTCTCGAAGACGCATAGACCAGTGAATAAATCATAGATCTTCACGCTGAGAGTAAGTTCCCCGCATAAGCTTTCAGAAAAATTAATAGTTAGCTTATCTTTGAAAGGATTGGGATAAACATGAGGCAAGTGAGCCCGTTTGTCGTCTAAGATGGCTTTCTCAATTTGAGCTGAGTCGAGCAGTTTGGTCTGGCTTGAATCAGACAAATTCTGAGCGCCGACTTTCACAACGAAACAAAAAGCCAAAATAATAAAGAACAGCGACTTCACGGTTGTTTTCATAACTATAGGTTTTGGTTAATATTCCGTGAACTATACTCTAATTCTAATTCGCCCAAATGAGCTTGTCAAATTATAAAAAACAAAAACTACCCCGATTCCGAGGGGTAGCTTTGTTTAATTTTTTACAATTTATTTTACATCGCTGGGACGGGGATCGCTTTCACGACATTCCAATCCCAAGCACTTTTCGGGGTATAATTAATAATACGAAAAATCCGGATATTTGTTACAAAAATAGACTAGACAAATCGGGCTATTTCTATTATTTAGAAAAAAACATTTCATCGTCATCCTCAAATGGTTTTGAACTAACATTTGGCTTTTCTTTCTTAGCTGGTTTGATAATTTCAGGTTTGGATATTGATTGATCATGAGCTATTTCTTCAATAATTTCATCCTCATCTTCAACCACTGCCTCTTCTTCTTCGGGAGTTAACAAGAGCTCTTCTTTTATGTCTTCTTCCGTTTCTTCTATTTCCTCTGCTTCTTCTGTTTCTTCTATCCCCGCTTCTTTCTCATCGTTTTTAAAAACCAGGGTATCGTCATTCCCCTCCTCGTCTCCTAAATAACTATCTGGAGCGCTAGTGGTCCTTCTATCATGAACCGGTATGCCACTTACTGATCCTCCCATCGCCTCGTACTCTTCTTGAGAGATTAAAACCTCACGCGGCTTGGCGCCGTTAGAGGGACCGATAATTTGCGCTTCTTCAAGCATATCTAAAATCTTAGCGGCACGGCCATAACCGATTGAAAGGCGGCGCTGCAGCATTGAGGTTGAGGCTTTATTTGCTTTAACAATAATCTCCTTGGCCGCTTCAAATAATTCATCTTCATCACCATGGTTACCGTCGAGTCCAACACCGGCATTACCGCCAACTTTTTGTCGGTCGGTTACGCCTTCTAAATATTCAGCCGGACCACTCTTATCTTTAATATAATTAACCACATCATTAATTTCACTGTCGCTTAAATATGCACCTTGGATTCTTTTCGGTTTTGAAAACTCAGCCGTCATAAATAGCATATCGCCCTGTCCTAGTAATTTTTCAGCTCCGGAAGAATCTAAAATTGTTTTTGAATCAACGAGCGAGGCGACAGAAAATGCAATCCGCGTTGGCACATTCGCCTTAATCAAACCGGTAATAACATCAACACTCGGCCGCTGCGTCGCCAAAATTAAATGAATACCAATAGCGCGAGACATTTGCGCTAAGCGAATAATCGCCGCTTCCATATCTTTGCCGCTCGTCATCATAAAGTCGGCGAGTTCATCAATAATGAAAACAATATAGGGCAATTTTTCTTTGGCCGATGAGTTATAAGACTGAATGTTTCTCTTCCCGGCTTTATTTAAAATATCATAACGGCGTTCCATCTCATTCAAACACCATTTAAGGGCATTGATAGTTTTATTAACATCAGTGATAACCGGGGTTAATAAATGGGGGATGCCGTTATACGTCGGGAGTTCGACGCGCTTCGGATCGACCATAATAAAACGTAAATCTTCGGGATTATTTTGATATAATAAACTAACGATAATCGCATTTAAGCAAACCGATTTGCCCGAGTTGGTTGCGCCTGCTACAAGTAGATGCGGCATACGTGTTAAATCGTATAACCAAGCCGTGCCAGCCACATCTTTGCCTAGCGCGACAAATAAATTATTTTTACGATCTTTAAATGCTTGGTCTTCTAAGATTTCCCGAAGACCAACAATTGCTTTCGCACGATTAGGAACTTCAACCCCGACTAAAGATTTACCGGGAATAGGGGCTTCAATTCTAATCGGATGTGCCGCTAAAGAAAGCGAGAGATCATTATTTAAAGTCGTGATGCGTGATAATTTAACTCCCTCGGCCGGACGAAAAGTATATTGCGTTACAGTCGGACCAACCTTTGTTTCGCCCATCTCAACTTCAATCCCGAATTTTTCCAGAGTTTTTTGAATTTTTAAGGCATTAGTTTCAGTGTCGCCGCCAATCGCTTTAGAAAATTTATTATTTAAAAGCTCAAGAGGCAAATCGATTTTAAAAGAGCGTTTCGGCCAAGTAATTTTTTCCTGGACTTTAGGTTTATCTTTTTGTGCCTGAGTTTTGCTGAGCGTTAAGATATCATTCTCTTCGTTCTCTTTTATGTCATTCAAATTAAGTTTGACTTCTTTTTGTTGCCAGCTATTTAAAATTTCATCGCGTGCTTCAGCGACAAATTTCTGACCCTCATTATCTTCAAATTCGTTACTTGAAAATAAATTTTTAAAAAATAAAACGAAGGGTCGAAATATCTTCGCGAAGAAGCTTTCTTTTCCAATTATGCGGGAAAGAGAGGTATTAAAGACGAGAACTAAAGAAATTAGAAGGAGGGCAATTAAAACTAAAACGCCTCCCCAAAAACCAAAAATATAAAAAAATAATTTACTTAAATACAAGCCGATATAGCCGCCCCCGACGCCCATCTCGACTGTCGACTCCCAATTAATCTGATTAATAAAAAAATGAAACAGGGTTTGATAAGAAAGAAAAAGAAGGCCTAATCCTAAATAATCAGTAAACTTTAAAGGATTTTTGGTTTTCCGAATTAAAATAAGAGCCCAATAAAGAAAAATCAGGGGTACAAGCCACTTGCCAAAACCAAAAACAAGAGTCAACCATTTAGAAAGAAATTGCCCGAAATGGCCAGACAGATTAAGAAGACCTAAAAAGCTAATAAGGCCGAGGACAATCAGCCCAACAATAATAATACTGCGCTTGGCTCGTTCGTCGAGATTGAACTCCGGCAAAGCAATATAATCCATTGGGTTGGTAGTTTTTTTCTTGCGGGACATAGAAAATAGATAAATAAAACACTAATATTAACGTTTTTAATTATACCATATCACGAATCTAAAACCCTAATTGATTTCAATATCGATAAAAACCGCTTTTGGTACCTGGGTGCGTATTCTTTTCTCAATTTCATCTATTTTTTTGCCGACTAACCGCGGTACTCTATCCATATAATCAACTGAAAATTTCATAAAATTTTCATAACTTTCTTTTACCTCTTCATATTCATTCTCTAAAAAATGATGTTGGTTAAACTCTTTCATTAGAGCGGAAGCATTAAATTCAACGTCACATTTAATTAAATATTTATCAACATCCAAAACCGCTGACTTAAAATCTAAAACTTTCTCAATCGTCGGTTCGCTATTTAAAATATCTTTAATTAATTCTTCAATTTCAACCGGGATTGCTTTAGTAATCAAATAATCCCGATTTTTGGCAATCAAAATAACCGCCGCTACGCCCAAAAGCAAACCAATAATAATTGAGCCGAAAGCATCCCAATAAATATTACCCGTTAAATAGGTTAAAACGACGCTAAAAAAAGCAATTGTGACTCCTAAAACCGCCAAACCATCTTCATAAACTACAGCCAGGGTGGTCGGATCTGCCTCGGCTAAAACTTTTTTCAAACGAGCATTGGGAAAATGTTCTTTTAAGTCACGCACCGCCAACCAAAGCGTAAATGATTCAATAATAAAAGCAGCCACTAAAATATAAAGATTCCAAGGATTAAAATGAATCTCCGGATGGTTGATTAAAGACCGAACGCCATGATAAAGGGTGACGCCACAACCGATGAAAAAAATACCGCAGGCGGAAATAAGCGCCCAGATGAATCTTTCTTTGCCGTGGCCATAAGGATAAACACTATTCGGTTTTTTAACCGAAAGGCGAACTCCCACAATTAATAAAAATTGGTTAGCCGTATCGGCTAAGCTGTGAACCGCCTCAGAGAACATGGCACCGGAACCAGAAATGAAAAAACCGATGAACTTCGCGACACAAACAATGGCGTTGCCGCTGAAGGCGGCAATGACGGGCAAAAAACCAGAAATCTTATTCGATTTATGCTCAAAAGTATCTAACATGATGGTAACTTTAAATTATTTTTAACTGTATTCAATAAGTCTTCCGCGCGCCTTTCGTTGTGGCCAAACTTCAAAAACCAATACGTCGAGGTGCGGATAGCTGTCCAATTATAATATAAATCAATTCGTGCTTGAAGATTGGCGTCTATTTCTAATCCGGCGGCCGATAAATAACTCCGCAAAAACAATTCTTTCATTTTTGTCGCGAACTCAGCGTCATTTATCTTAATCATTATTTTATAATCTAATTGTTGCATGAAGGTGCCGAGGTCTCGGGCAAAATCACTCAAACACAAATCCGTAAAATCAATCAGTCCAATTCTTTTTGGCGATGTTTTAATAATATTTTCCGGATGAGCGTCGCCGTGAATTAATTTTAAGGGTTCTCCGGAATTAAAAAATTTTTCTTCCTCAGCAATAAAATAGGCATAAATTTTCTTCAAATACGGCGCATATTTATCGCCATAACGAGCAGACATTTCTTGAAAAATCATCGCCACTCCCGGAACAACCGTCCGAATCCGAGAATTAATAGGATTAAAATTAGCTTCTACTCCCGAGGGAAGCGCGTGCAGTTTAGCGAACAATTCGGCGGAAGCAATAACAATCGCTTCAATCGTTTTGCGATCCTTTTCTTTAATATAATAAAGTAAATTTTCTCCTTTTAGGGCACGATAAAAAGTACCATTAAAACGTTCCGAGTAAAACAACGGCCTGGGTAAATCAACGCCGTGGCTTGAAAAATTCTTTGCCCAAAGATATTTAAGAGCAATATAAACATTCTCTCGCGGTTCCTCACTATGCGCCGAACAAACTACCGGAATTTTTGTTTTGCCACCAGTCACCGTTAAAAAATAAACCTCAAAACCAATAACCACATGGTAGGTTGTCTCCCAAACCATTTTTTTATACGGTTTTATCACCACACGCTTAATATCTTTAAAGGTGGGATAAAGCGGCAAAAGTTTACGTTTAAAATAATCCAGGACGAACTGTTCGTCAAATAAATTTAATATCTTATTCATATTGTTTTTTCCAATGCTTTTTCCAATGTTCTTCCCAAATCATTTTTTTTATCTTTAAATAATATTTTTCCGCTTCTAGTTTTTTCTTTTTAGTTTTCGTGTCATTAAGCGAGCGGACACTGCGAATTAAATCTTCTAAACCGCGCTCGATATCGTCAGGACTCCAAGTATAGGGGCCGAAAATTTTTGAAAAATCACGAGCGCTCGCCCACCAAAAAGTACAGCTGGCAAGCCCTCGCGCCAAATGCCAGCGGTACCAATAATAATTTTTGTCTTTTTTATATTTAGTCTCTAATTCTAAGGAGAGATTAGCTAGACGCCAAAGATAAGTTTGAATTTTATTATTTTTATTCTGCCAAAGAAAATAGACTTGACCGTTTTTTATTTCACTAGCGGTTGATTCCCAGGAAGAGGAAAAAATCTTTATTTTCTCGGCTTTCTTTTTAGCTATTCTATTAAACCAAGCGGACAACGTCATGGTTTTAAGCTCCTTAGCCTTTACAATTTTTTCCATCTCACCGGTCGGATCTTCATGGCGCAAACCATAAAGTTCAGCATCGGTTGCGCTCAAACGAGTCGCGTCCTCTTTTATCAGCGTCCGTAATTTATCAGGCGGGTACGCATTTGATAATTCCCGCTCACGAAAAACAACCTTTAATCCGCTCGCTTCATCAACGTATAGGCGATTAAGTTCCGGCTTCTCTCGAGAGCCACCGCTATAAGAAATCTCATCTAAAATAATCCATTGATAGCCAAGTTTCTTCACGATCTTGGCCACAATTGGCGAATAAGCCATTTCGGGAATAAAAAAACCAGTTGGTTTAAAATTTTTACCGAATATTTTTTTTAATATCTTCTCATTCGCTTTAATTTGATGAATAACTTCTCTTTCGGGTAGCAGCGGCAAAAAACCGTGATAATAGGCCGAACCGGTTAATTCTACTCTCCCTTTTTTCACTAAAAATTTAAGGCGATCAATAAAAGCTTTTTCTTTAGCCTCTTCTAAACGTTCGAGTAAACAGCCGCTAATGTTAAAAGTCATTTTAATTTCGGGGTGTTCCTCCATTAAACGAATCAAGCGCCAATAACTTTTATCAAGCGCTTTGCGGATATTATAAAATTCAGCGTTGGCGGGCTGATAAAAATGTAGAAAATTAATCCAAATCATAACTTTTAGTCCTTAACAACTTTCTTATAGAGCTCAATATATTTTCGGGCAGGAATTTCCCAGCTCGTCGATCGCTTCATCGCCCTCTTCACCAGGCTTTCCCAAACTTTTTTATGCTTATAGTTCTCAAGCGCTCGGATAATCGTTGCATAAAATAGAATTTCGTCTTCGGTCTTAAAAGTAAAGCCCGTTCCCTTGCCTGTCGTCGGATTAAAATCTTCAACGGTATCATATAAACCACCAATTTCACGGACAACTGGAATACAACCATAGCGCATCGCGATTAATTGATTAATCCCACACGGCTCATGATTAGAGGGCAGAAGAAATAAATCGGCCGCACCGTAGAGTAGACTCTCTTTTTTCTGATCAAAGGGTAACCAAACAATCTTGTCGCTATGCTTTTTCTGCAATTTTTTGATAGGCTGAATATACTCTTTACTACCATCGCCTAAAAAAACCAACTGAATGTCCAATTTCAAAAGGGCGTCGATAATTTTTAAAATTAAATTAAAGCCTTTTTGAAAAGTAACCCGTGAAGTTGTACAGAGTATAGGGACATCCTTATTAACCGGCAAGCCGATACTTTTTTGAAGAAATTTTTTATTCTCAACTTTCGTGCTTAGTTTGTTAAATGAATAACGACGATATAAGTCTTTATCTTTTTCCGGATTATAAGTATTATAATCAATCCCGTTAATAATACCGAATAACCGGTCGGAACGATTTTTTAAAATTCGCTGCAAATCCTGGCCGAATTTCTTAGTCATTATTTCCTCACGATACTGCTCGCTGACCGTATTGATTATATCGGCAGAAAGAATGGCGCGCTTAGCGAAATTAATATCTTCGAGATGAGGGTCGCTTAAATGTGGTATTCGGCTGCGGCCATAATCTTTGCGCTCTAAAGGAATTTCCCACCAATTATGCCCCAGCTGAAAAATCAAATTATGAATCGTGAATATCGTTTTGGCTTTTTTCAAAGTTTTAGAATAACGAAAATCGGTTTTTAGATAATAAGGAATCAGGCCGGTTTGCCAATCATGACAATGAATAATATCCGCTGAAAATTTTAATAAAGATAATAATTTTAAAGCGGCGACATTAAATACTAAAAAACGGGCATTTTCATAAGTCGACCCATAAATTCTTTTATGCTTTGAAAAAAAAGTCGTATTCTCAACAAAATAGACGGGCAAATCTTTCATAAGATAGGTTCGCCAGAAATTAACCTTAACCTTCTCTTGTGAATTGAGAATTAAATTAACATTTTCAAAAACTAATTCTAAATTATGTTCTTTTTTATCAATCGTACGACCATAAAGAGGTGTAATTAAAATAACTTCATGTCCTAATCTAGTTAGAGCTTTCGGCAGACTACGACTAACATCGCCAAGCCCGCCCGTTTTTGAAAACGGGGCGACCTCTGAGGCAATATGCACAATTTTTAATTTTTTGGGCATAACCGACAACTTAAACCGCAGATAGCGACGGCGAGAGCGTCCGCCGCATCATCCGGTTTAGGTAATTCTTTTAAATTAAGAATAAGTTTAACCATTTTTTGAACTTGCAATTTAGAGGCCTGACCGTAAGCTGAAACAGCTGATTTCACTTGCGAAGGCGTATAGTCGATAATGGTTAATTTGTTTTGTTTAAGAGTTAAAAGAATAACGCCTCTAGCTTGGCCAACAATTAAGGCGGTGCGAACATTTTTATTGAAAAATAATTGTTCAATCGCGGCCAAATCGGGTTGATATTTTTTAATAATTTTATCAAGCGCAAGATGTAAAATTTCTAACCGCGATATTAAATCTAGCTTTGAATCAGTTTTGATTGAACCATAAGCGAGGCAAGTCAATTTGCTCCCCTCTGATTTAATCACGCCATAGCCGGTGTCGGCGATTCCCGGATCAATCCCTAAAATAATTTTCGCCATAAAAAACGGCTCTATAATAAATTAGTATAATAGTCACTAACGTCTTCATTATCATCGAGAGCTTCCATAAATTTTTCCAACTTTTCTTTATCATCAACCGGCGCTTCCATTTTTTCTCCGGCCGCGTATTCAATGTCGGCCGATTCTATCTTCAATTTTTTAGTTTCTAAATAATCTTTAATTTTTTGTAAATCCTTCATTTCCGTATAAATCGTAATTCCCTCTTCTTCGCTGACAAAATCTTTAATATTTTGATCAATTAATTCTAACTCTAAATCTTCGCTCCTTAATTTTTGTGCTTTTATCTCGTCACTCGTAATACGGATAACTCCCAATTGAGAAAAGTTCCACATAACTGCACCAAAGGCACCACCATTTTTGGTAAATAAATGGCGAACGGTCGAGCCGCTGCGATTTTTATTATCAGTTAAACATTTAACAACCACTTGGATACCGTGTGGTAAAAGACCTTCATAAAATAATTCTTCAACAATGGCTCCGCCCAATTCACCCGTTCCTTTTTTAATTGCCCGTTCAATATTGTCTTTGGGCATACTTGCATCGCGCGCCCGATCAACCGCGGCGCGTAGCGATGGATTGGCGTTTGGATCGCCGCCCTTGCGCGCGGCAATCGTAATAATATTGGCAAGTTTAGTAAAAACTGCGCCACGCTTAGCATCGACTAATTCTTTTTGACGATGGGTGGTCGCCCATTTTGAGTGTCCAGACATAAAATAAATTCATAAATAATCATTTTTATCCTACCGTAAATTGAAATAAAAATCAAGATGAATTATAATAAAAACATAAGTAAAATAAAGCAAAAATATGAATTACAATAATTTACCAAATCTTGATGAAACCGTAATCCGCGCTCTTGATTTTTTTATAAAGAATAAACCGCCGCGGCTCGATCTTAAATCTTTTAATTTTCCAATAGTGGTTGGGAGCGGAAATGCTTACAACACCGCGCAAATTATCTTTTCCTCGCGACCGGCAATTATCGGCAGTGAAAGCAATTTTAAAAAAATCCTGAGTGGTTATAAAAAATTAATTAAAAACAAAGTAATCGACCGTGCTGTTGTTATCTCGGCATCAGGAGAAAAAGATTCTGTCTGGGAAGTAAAATTCGCTAAAAAAAATGGCTTGAAAACAACTCTTCTTACCTGTAACGCGGAGTCCACGGCCGCTAAATTAGCCGACCAAGTCATTACTTATAAAAAATTACCCGAACCATATACTTATAATGTTTCAACCTACTTAGGAATAATCTTATCTGCGAGCCAGGAAGAGGCTCGTGGCATAAAAGAATATCTAACAAAATTAAAAATAGCCAAAGATCTTAAAAAATATACCAGCTATTCTTTTATTTTGCCCGATGAATTTTCCGCTGTCGCGCCCATGCTAGAAATAAAAAGAAATGAGTTATTTGGATCTTTTGTTTCCTTGCGTGCTTTTAGCTTCGGCGAAGCGAGACATGCTAAGTTTGTTAATAATTCAGACAAAGAGCTCGTTATTAGCTTTGGCGAAAATAAATATTTTGGCCATCCGAAAAACCGCCTAGAAATAAAAATTCCCAAAAATTCTGATAGCGGCTTTATAATGGCTTTAAGCTATTATTTGATCGGCAAAATCCAAGGCGTTAAACCTGCATATTTCAAAAAAAATATCGCTGCTTTCTGCAAAAACGGACCAAAAGCCTATGGAGACACCAAACCATTTCCGGTTATAGTTGAATAAATTTGCTATTATTAGATAAAATAAATTAAATAAAGACACCTTGACCCGGGGTGTTTTTATATTGACAAAAAATGAATTATTGTGTTAAACTACTGGGTTCTTAGAACGAATGAGTCAGAATGATTCAGGAGTTTATCGCTAAGAATTCCTTAACTCGGGAAAAGAGTTCTTTAAAAACAAACGCAGAATGAAAAAAACACTTTTTCGCCTGATGGCAGAAACCATCGGAATTGTGGCTTTATGCGCCATAGCAATCTTTGTATATGACCACTACAAAGAAATCGGATTATTTTTTGCACAAATTTGGTCATGGGCAACCAACCAGTGGTTCTACATCCTCCTGATTACAGGGGTAAGCGCTCTCATCGGCTTTTTTAGCCGTAAAACAAACGGGAATATAGAATTATGCTATCACATCGGGTTAAGCCGCTCTAGGGCTTACCAGTTAGAAAAAATTATTTTACTGGCCGGAAAAATTCTCTTGTGGACTGGCCTAGCTGGCATTGCTCTCGGTTTGTTTCCCTTGTTTAATCATCTGGGATGGATAAAAATATTCTTGATTATTCTCGGGGGATTAGTCGTTTTCACTATTTTTCTTTTCATTGAAATAGCGATTGAAGATTCATCCAGTAGCAGTAGCGACAAAACCTTTTGGACAAGATTCTTTCTCGTTATCGGCTTGACATCCTTGGGCTATTACCTTGATATCTTCATCTTTTCCTTCAAGCCGTGGATCGCTTTATCGATCGGCGGCTTAATCCTTGCCTACATTGTCATATTCAATCTGATCAGATACTCCAAAAAAAGGAAAGCGGCCAACAAAATTAAACAGGCTGAAAAGATAGAACGGGAAAACGAAAAAGAGCTCAAAGAAAGTTTAGCTGATCTGCCGCTGAAATTTTTAGCCATGCAATATATCCATCTTAAAAATCTGGTAAACCAGGATCAGAGAAACGAAAAAACAAAAAAAATAGCTCTAATCCACTTTGAAGTTCTCCAAGAGCTTCTCAAATCGGGGAAAAAAAGCTGGAAAGATGATTTAGAAGAAATATGCAAAAAAATCAGTCAAACCCGCTACTCATTAGATAAGGATTTTTTGATTCTCATTACTCAGGAGTGTCTGAAGGCCGATGCTGTCGACCTAATATTCACTACCTCCGGGTATTGCAACAGTAAGCTGCCGATTTTGTTTGCTAATCATCCAAACAAGAGGGAAATCATGAATAAATTTGTTCAAGGAGAACTTAAGGAAGAACCGGTCAACAAACTGATTAAAAATTTCTTGTACAACAACGTCAAACGTGAATTTCGGACCAATGTCTTTGCCGGTATAATTGAAATCTTCACCTTCGCTTACCACAAAAACTGGGACGAAGACACTCTCAAACTTTTAATTAACGAAATCCAATCTTTCTTTGATTTTGCCGCTGAGTGCTTGCCGAAGATACGGGAAGAAGAAGACGCTAATACTCTCGGACGCTGTTTGCTGGCAACCATTGACCAATTAAACGCTGCCGGAATTGCGGCCAGCGAGAATGAAAAAACCAGGGGAGAGGAAATTCGTGCCTACCTTAAAAAAATAAACGATTAAAAATCGTAACCTCTTACTTAAAATAAAGGCTCCGCGCTACACGGAGCCCTTTTTATTTATAAAATGTTTTATAATTATTTCTTAACTTTAATTTGACTTTTTACTTTATTAATTGCCTCTAATAATTCTTTCTTAGTAGCTAAATAATAATACTTTTGCAAATGAAAATCTTTGTCTAATTCGTATACTAAAGGTAGACCGGTTGGAATATTTAAACCCGAAATCTTTTCCGCGGGAACCTTACCTAAAAACTTAACGAGCGCCCTTAAATTGTTGCCCGAAGTAGAAATTAGAACCACTCTCTTTTTTTTAAGTGCCGGAACAGCCTTATCTAACCAGAAAGACCTTACTCTTTGCTCGACGTCGTGCAAACTCTCTGTTCTGGGCACCGGAATCCCCTTATAAGAAACGTTATCACTTTGGTCATAACGACTTCCCTTTTTAATTTTCGGCGGGCGAACATTATATGAGCGCCGCCAAGCAAAAACTTTTTTTTCGCCATATTCGGCCACCATTTCTTTTTTATTCATTCCTTGCAAGGCCCCATAATGTCTTTCATTGAGCCGCCAATCTTTCTGAATCTTAGGATGAATATTCATGACTCTTAGAACCAAGTTTGTTGTCTGTGAACATCTTTTAAGGAAGCTCTCAAAAACCAAATCAAATTTAAAGCCTGCTATTTTTAGCCGACGACCCGCTTCCCGTGCCTCGTGCTCGCCCTGTGAGGTTAAATCAACGTCAACCCAGCCAGTAAATAAGCCCTTTTTATTCCAAGCGCTCTCTCCGTGGCGGAGCAAAACAATTTTATACATAAATATTAATATTAATCTCAAATTTTAGATTATTAATTTATTATATCATAAATTGACGACAAAAGTTTAAAAATGATAGTATAGTTATGAGCTTTAAATAATCATATTAATAAGTCTCAACAAACACAATTTAAAAAAATAGCGGTAGAAAGCGGATTAATAGCCATAAAAGTTATTCTTTTCCTAAAAAAACCACTATCTCATCCTTTCCGGTTCTTGGCCGGTTTTTTTCGTTGGACCTTTAAATTCTTTTTTTATAAAATATTAGTTAAAATATACTATCAGCTTTTCCGCTGGCGAAAGGCGGGGATTATTAAAAACTCCCCTTTGGAGGTCCTGCGCCAGCAATCGGTTTATTTCTTTATTTTCGCTCTCATTTGCTTAATCCTTTTTTCTAATTTTACAAGCACTAATCGCGCCAAGGCGATGTACACAAAGATACCGAAGACTATAATGTCCAATTTGGTCACGACTGAATTCAGCTCTCTCCAAGACGGAGAATTGATTGAAGAAACATCATCAATTAACAGTGTTATAGCCGCCGGTAAGGATCGTTATGTCGATAATTCTTGCACCCTAGAAAAACAAATTGCGCTTAATCCAATTGACGAGCTTGACCCGAGCGACTCTCTTTCATTTAACGAAACTAGCGATTTAGTTTTTAAACCCCAATTTACTACCCTCGGTTCCGGAGAAGGCGAAAACGATGAAACTGCTACGCGTAAAGAAATTATTTATTATACTGTTCAAAATGGTGATACCGTATCAACAATCGCCCGCCGCTTCGGTCTAACTGTTAATACTATTTTGTGGGCTAATAACCTAAGCGCCTTTAGTTTGATTAGGCCGGGCGATCGCTTAGCTATTTTACCTTATAGCGGCGTTCTTTATACCGTTAAAAAGGGAGACACCCTAGCAAAGATCGCTCAGAAATATGATGTTGAGTTAGAAAAAATATTAAGTTGTAATACATTAGGCAATAGTTTGGCAATCGGACAAAAAATCGTGGTTCCGGGAGCCAAAAAAATTACCGAAACTGCGGCTGTTAGTCGCCCAGCGAGTACAAGTTACACCGGTATTTCTGTTATTAAAGATTTGATAAAAAATACTGGCGCCAAAGTTAGCGGGAATAAAATGACTTGGCCGACTGTGGGTGCCCGTATCAGTCAATATTTTTCTTGGCGTCATAACGGAGTTGATATCGCGAATAAAGTCGGGACACCGATTTATGCGGCTGATAGCGGAATCGTAATTACGGCTAAGGGCGGGTATAATGGTGGATATGGCAATACTATTGTAATTGATCATGGAGGGGGTAAAAAAACACGTTATGCCCATGCTTCAAAACTCTTTGTTAAGGTCGGGGATGAAGTTGAAAAAGGTGAAAACATTGCCGCGATGGGTTCAACCGGCAGATCAACCGGATCGCATCTTCATTTTGAATTATTAATCAATGGGGTTAGATACAATCCTTTAAATTATATAAGATAAAAATTATGGGACATGTTATTTTAGGAATCGTCATTACCGTGGCTGGCGCCTTAATGGTAATGAAAACTGAATGGCTAATTAATAATTTCGGACGCATGGCTTGGTTTGAAGAAAAGCTTGGGTCTGAGGGCGGAACAAGGCTCGGCTATAAATTAATTGGCATCGTCGCTATTATTATTGGTATTATTGTTATGACCGGTAGCGGCCCAGAATTTATGAACTGGTTGCTTAGTCCGCTCATTAGATATAGTCAACCGAACGTCTAAAAGACTATTTGCCTCTTCACAAATTTAATAAACCTGTTTATAATCAAAAAGTCATCTTACTTAAGGTGGCTAACTGGGCCCTTAGCTCATCTGGTAGAGCACCTGCTTTGCAAGCAGGGGGTGGCAGGTTCGAGTCCTGTAGGGTCCACAATCAAAAACAACCTAAATAAAGTTAGGTTGTTTTTGATTAGCAAGTTCACAACTACAGGACGAGAGTAATTTGATATTCCTATTACACCGGCTGTATAATATACATATCATATATAACATATATTTATAAACATATGAATCAAAAAACAACTAAAATTTTCTCAGCCTTGGTAGGGCTAGTGGTATTAATTATTATCGGTTTAATTATTTACTTTATTATTCCAAAAGTCAGCCAGGAGACTATTAAAAACACCGTAAAAAATCTCTATAAACCGACCATTGCCGTTGCTTCAAAATTCGCTACCTACGAAGAGGTCTCCGTGAACGTTTCCCCAAAAATTCCCAAATATTCCGTCAGCCAAGATTTGAGCAATATAATTAACGCTAGCGATTTTTCTTTTTCCGCCGAAGCAACGGGATTGCTCATTAAGAATGCTTTTGTTGTTTCCCCTTCCTATAATAATGAATTTTTCCCGCTATATGAGGCTAACCGCTATGCTTATGTGCCAAATTTTATTACTACCGACTCAATTCTTCACAATTATCATTTAATGTTCGACCACTTACTCAGACAGTTAGAAGAACAGAAATTAGAACCCGAGTTAAAACAGCTCAACGCAAGAATGCTTTCTGAATCGTTAACTCAGTTTAACGCCCTAAAAGGAACAGAGTGGGAAAACGCTGCTAAAAGAAACGTCGGTTTCTTCGCTGTCGGCAGTAAACTTTTAGATCCGTCAATTAATATTCCCGATATCGTTAAAAATGAAGTTGAGCAAGAATTATCATTAATTGCGGCTCATAAAGGAATCGAGGGTTCGCCGGTTATGAATATTGGAGCCGAGGAAACCGCTAAGATTGATACTCCTCAAGGACCACAATCGCTTAATGCTCTTAAAGAAGATTATTCGCAATATATACCTAGAGGACATTACGACAAAACTGAACAATTAAAAACCTATTTCAAATCAATGATGTGGTATGGTCGGTTAACTTTCCGTCTAAAAAATGCGGACGAAATAAAATCGGGAATTTTAATTACCTTAGCTCTGAATAAGGGCGATAATCAAACCGGCTGGAATAAAATTTATGAACCGGTAAATTTTTTCGTTGGTAAAAGCGACGACATTACTTATTATCAATTCAAAGATTTAGTGAACCAGGTCTATGGTGAAAATATTGTACTTGAAACAATGGCCAGCGATAAAAATAAGTTGACCGCCTTTACTGAGGCGACCGATGCTTTGGCGCCGCCCCAAATAAACTCCATGCCAATTTTTAATTCAGCTATTCAGCCTGATCGCGCTAAAGAGATTAAAGGCTTCCGCTTTATGGGGCAACGCTTTACTATCGACGCTGCCATCTTTCAAAGACTTATCACTAGAGAAATCGGGCCCAAAGGAGAATCTTGCGCTAAGGCCCCATTCGCCAGTGGTCGTATGTTACCGAAGGGACTAGATATCCCGGCCGCCATGGGATCAAAAGAAGCTTTAAGCATTCTAAAAAACAGCGGCGAGACTCAACATGCTTGCTACTCAGAAAATATGACAAAAATGCAATCATATATAAGTAGCTTACCGACTGGAACTTGGACACAAAATTTATATTGGGGTTGGCTTTATCAATTGCGCCCGCTAACTGAAGAAAAAAAGAGCGGCTACCCGACTTTTATGCAAAATTCTGCTTGGGTTAGAAAGGAGCTTAACACTTATTTAGGCAGCTGGAGCGAATTAAAACACGATACAATTCTTTATGCGAAGCAGGCTTACGCTGAGCTTGGCGGCGGTATGCCGGAAAAGAAAGACGACCGCGGCTACGTTGAACCCAATCCATACGTTTATGCGCGCCTTGCTTCCCTGCTAAAAATGACCAGCGAGGGTCTTGAAACTAGGGGTTTATTAAGTACTAACATGAAAGAGAGTCTTGGTCTGATGGAGCAATTAACCATGACACTTAAAAAAATATCAGAGAAAGAATTAAATAATGAAAATTTAAGCGACGCTGATTATGAAATTATCCGCTCCTACGGCGGACAGCTAGAACATTTTTGGCTCGAGATAAATAAGGATGAAGCTCAATATAAAGAATTGGGCCAAAGGCACTTCTTAGACCAAAATCCCGCAGCGGTAGTCGCCGACGTCGCGACTGACCCCAACGGGCAGGTATTAGAGGTGGGGACAGGAAAAATCTCTGATATTTACGTAATCTTCCCGCTTGAAGGCAAATTAAAAATCGCCAAAGGCGGGGTTTATTCTTACTATGAATTTCCGTGGCCGATGTCTGATAGACTAACTGACGCCAAATGGAGAGAAATGCTTAATTCCGACCAAGCTCCGCAACTACCGGGATGGACCAACTCCTTTGTCTCTCGATAAATGAACAAAAAAAATACTGTAAAAATATCACTCGTTTTTATTTTACTGTTGACGGCTGTCTTTATTACTAATTATTATTGGCATTCTATCTATAATAAGCCGGCGCGAAATAATAGAGCAATCCCAGTAAAAAAAGAGTTGGCCGACTTAAATAATAATTCTCTGCCCGAAAATTATGCTTTAATAAACGGACGATTATCCGTAACCGAAAATACTAATCTTATCTGGCAGTCACCGGCTGATTGGCACCTAGATAATTTTGTTCTGGCTGATTCTAATAACGACGGCGCCATAGAAATAAACATGTCCGTCTGGAAGTCGGGTAATTTCGGCTCTTCAAAACCTTTTTGGATTAAAAAAAATGATTTGAGTATAAAAAATCATTTTTTTGTTTTCGGTTTTGTTAGTGGTGCCGTTCGCCCCCTCTGGCAATCATCAAATCTTGAGGCCCCAAACTGCGAATTTATGATTACTGATTTTGATGGTGATAAAAAAAATGATCTAGTTGTTATTGAGGGTGATTATGCGCGGGAACCAAATTGCCCCGGTGACTATCTGGCTCTCTGGAAATGGAATGGTTGGGGTTTTTCTAACGAATGGCGGAGCCAAAAAGAAAATTATCCTAACCTTCAATTTAAATAAAAAAACCCTGGATTAAGAGGGTTTTAAGCTTACGAGAAGTCTTCAACATTCAAATCGGCCGTAAAGATGTCTACCTTGTGACCTTCGGGAAAACGGGAAAGAAGTTCCATGAAGCTAAAATGCTTTAACATTTCCGTATCCTTGATGGTTGGATAATTGGAGAATGCGGCTATATTCTTGGCCTCCTGATCGGTTAAGAGAGCCATGATAAGGAGCGGGTCATAACCGAATTGTTTAAACCAACCATCCAAAAAATTGAATATTGATTTCAAATCAGTGATTGCTTGCTGACGCTGTCCGCCACTATCAAGCTGCGAGTAGAAACTGTTGTATGACCACTGTCTGACAGCCTCAAACTGCTGAGCGATTTCTGAGTCCTGAAAAGAAATCATTCCTTTTTCGCTACTCTCTTTAACCAGGGCGAAAAGGCAATTTAACCAACGTTCCCGTTGGTTTTTTCCAAGCGCGGAAAATTCTTTCGGCAATTGGCTTTCTGTAAACTGTCCACAACGCAGGGCATCGTTTAGGTCCGAAAAAGTATACGCTATTTTGTCGGCCAACATAACAACCGCATACTCCAGAGGCAAATTATGGTTGATTTGCAATCCGTTTTTGCCCCTTGAATGATAAAGAATTCCTTCGAGAGTTTCGAAGGAAAGATTTAGGCCTAAACCGCTCCGCTCGATTTTCTGAGCGATTACTACGCTCATAATTTCATGTCGGAACGGCTTCTCTGCCAATTCGGAAATTATTCTTTCGCCCAAATGGCCGAAAGGAGAGTGACCGATGTCATGCCCGAAAGAACTGGCTTCGGCCAAATAGACGTTCAAGCCAAGAATACTAGCGATTTGCACCGCCAAGGAGGCAACCTCATCCGTGTGAATCTTGCGATTACGAACATGGCTATTTTCTTGGTGACTGATGAAGACCTGGGTCTTATCCGCCAGACGACGGAACGACTTACTTTGCCTGATTTTTTCCCGATCCAAAAGAAATGGATCAAGGACTTCGGCATAAACACGGTCGTCATCGCTCGCGGCCGGATAGCGCCTACCCCGGCTATTGCCTGATTGAAAGGCTTTAGACTCTAAGGCATTAAGGAAGGGCTTAAAATCAATTTTCTGTTTCATTGGTATGGGGGATTTTATTGGTTTCTAACTTTTTTAAATGAACGACGACTATTTTTTAATAATCATAGTATTGTAATATAAATGCCCAAAATGTCAACTAAAAATAGTTGACATTATTATTTAAGTTTTCTAAAATTAAAGTATAAACAAGATCTCCGATGATGACAGAAAGACTATTGCCTTTTCCGTCACTGCTCCCTCCAATTGATTTCACTTGCTACAGACCATTTAATTACTACCTTAGCGGGATCTTTGAAGCACGCGAATTGCCGCTCAAGTTATGCGGCGTTGATACCAGGAAGTGTATGAGCCAGATCCACTTCGATGGAGGCTAAGCGCGCACCGGGGAGCGGTGCAAAAACAGAATCGTTCTTTTCTTCTCAAGACGGAGCCACAAAAAATTTACGACTCCATGTCTACGTTCCTTGTTTTTTTAAAACTTTTACCTACCAAGATACGGATCAAAAAATGACCCAATGTCTATTCCACGGCTATCGATTATACGCCAATTAACCATCGATCACCAGCGATTTCTATCTTGTAACCCACTGCTACGGCGCTTCGGAACAACTCGTTCCGAAGCGTTTTTTATTTTTGCTCCATCTCTTTAAAGATGGTAAAATTAACTCATGTCTAAAACAAAACCCAAACTTATTATTATTGACGGTAACGCCCTGATTCACCGCAGTTTTCATGCTTTACCACCGACGCTCAGGACTAAAGACGGCTTGCTGGTAAACGCGGTTTACGGCTTCACCTCTTTTCTACTAAAAGCTCTTAACGAATTTCATCCAGAATACGTTGTTTTAACTTTAGATAAAAAGGGTCCAACTTTCCGCCACGAAGAATATGCCGCCTATAAAGCGACCCGAGTTAAGGCACCGGACGAACTATATGAACAAATTCCCTTAGTTAAAAGGGTGGCCGATGCGTTTAATATTCCTATTTTTGAATTAACTGGTTTCGAGGCAGACGACTTAATCGGCACCATTTGCCACGAGACAGAAGCTGAAAAAAATCTGGAAAAAATTATTATTACCGGCGACATGGACACCCTTCAACTCGTAACGGCTAAAACTAAAATTTACACGATGAGCCGGGGACTATCTGATAGCGTCCTTTATGATTCCGACAAAGTGGCCGAACGTTACGCCGGTTTGAGGCCGGAACAGATGATTGATTATAAAGCTTTACGGGGTGACCCCAGTGATAATATTCCAGGAGTCAGGGGAATTGGCGAAAAAACAGCGACCGATCTCCTTAATGATTTCAAAACTCTTGACGGCGTCTACGAGGCGGTTAAAAAAAACAATCCCAAAATTAGAGGGCGAATTTTAGAACTACTTAAAGAATACAAAGACAATGCTTATCTAAGTAAGCGGCTCGCAACGATTAATCTTAAAGCACCGATCAAATTTTCTCTGGAAGAGATTGAATTCTCCAATTTTAAATTAGAAAACGTTATTAATCTTTTTAGTGAATTTGAATTTAAATCGTTACTCGTCAAAGTTAAGGAATTGCGAGACAATATTAACAAAGTCCATGGCAAAAAAGAAACGGGAGCAGAGTTGAATAAAGCAGAGATCCTGAAAGAAGTAGAGCGAGGATCAGGGGCTTCTAAATTCGCGCGCAACGCGAAAAAATTTAATTATACCTTGGTCGATGATGATAAAAAATTCACGGCTTTTTTAAAAAAATTAAAAGTCCAGAAAGCGTTCACGCTTGATACGGAGACTTCTGGGCTCGATACGATTACGGCCGAACTTTTGGGTCTTAGTTTTTCCTGGAAAGAAGGAGAGGCTTATTTTGTGCTCAACACTAAAAAGCGCCTAGAAGAGTTAAAACCAATTTTAATTAATCCAAAGATAAAAAAATACGGCCACAACCTAAAGTTTGATTGGCGCGTTCTAAAAAACCAGGGGGCTGAGCTTCAAGGACTCAGTTTTGACACCATGATCGCTTCTTATCTATTAAACCCGGGCAACCGCCAGCATAATTTAGACGCATTAGTTTTTACCGAGCTCGGCTTTGAGAAAATTAGTAAAGTTAATCTCGCCGATACGCAACCGGCTCAATTAACGATTGACTTTAAGTCGCTGGACCCCGAAAAACTAAGCCTCTACTCCTGTGAAGATGCTGACTTTACAAATCGTTTAGTAAAAATTCTAGCGAAACGCTTGCAATTGGAAAATCTCACAGATTTATTTAATAAAATAGAAATGCCCTTAATCCCCGTACTGGGCGAGATGGAAAATACCGGCATTAAGGTTGAGACCCAACCCCTACAATTACTTGACCGTGAAGTCAGCGCTAAGTTGGCCAAGCTCGAAAAAGCGATTTATAAATTAGCTAAAAATAAATTTAATATTAATTCTACTAAACAATTAAAGGAAATTCTGTTCGAAAAATTAGCTATCCCAACTAACAATATTAAAAAAACTAAAACCGGCTTTTCGACGGCCGAAGATGAGCTTGAAAAATTAAATGATCTCCATCCTATTATTCCTTTATTGCGCGACTATCGCGAACTGAATAAACTCCAGACCACTTATTTAAATGCTCTACCAAAAATGATTAACCCAAAAACCGGACGCATTCATACTAGTTTCAACCAAACCGTCGCGGCAACGGGCCGGTTATCTTCTAATGACCCCAATCTTCAAAACATACCCACGCGTACCGAAGAAGGGCGCAAAATAAGAGACGCCTTTGTCGCCGAACAGGGATTTGAATTAATCGGCTTTGATTATTCTCAAATTGAATTGCGTTTAGCGGCTCACATGGCGGGAGACAAAAAAATGATCGCCGCCTTTAAAAATGAAGAGGATATTCACACGGCTACGGCCGCAGAAATTAATGGCGTAAAATTAACTGAAGTAACAAAAAATATGCGCCGTGAAGCGAAGGCGATTAACTTCGGTATTCTCTATGGCCAGGGACCGCATGGCCTCAGTCAATCAGCTGGTATCCCCTATTATCAAGCGACTGAATTTATTAATAAATATTTTTTGGCTTATCCTAATATTAAAAAAATGGTCGCGAGCTCTATCAAAGAAGCACAAAAAAACGGTTATGCCCTAACTCTTTTTGGACGCAAACGCCCCTTGCCGGAAATCAATTCCAATATGCCCATGGTTAGAAAGAGCGCCGAACGCATGGCGATTAACACGCCACTCCAGGGTACGGCCGCTGACTTAATAAAAATGGCCATGATTAAAGCGGCCGAACTTATCGACGGTCATGAAGAGGAGATTCGGATGCTCCTTCAGGTTCACGACGAGTTGATTTTTGAAGTTAAAAAAGATAGGATAAACTACTACGGACCAAAAATAAAAAATATCATGCAAGAAGTTCTTAAATTGCGCATTCCGATAATTGTCGACGAAAGCCGGGGAAATAATTGGGGAGAATTGAAATAATTATGACAAAAAATAAAAACCCAAAAAAATTCATTTTTGAATCTTATCGTATAAATAAAAAAACTAATACTTTTGTCTTTTTGTATTCTTTCGATAACGGCTTAAAATTTACCGAGACTATTTCTCTAGGCGGCGGTGAAATCGATTGGCAGAAAATTAACTGGCCTCTTATTAAAAAAATAGCTTTTAACCTTCACCTCGTTTTAGGTATCGGCTATTATAAAGCCTATTGTCCCAAAAAAATAATTATTAAAAGTGGGGTTCTTTCCAAGCTTGAGGCCGCGTTTTGGAACAAACTATATACCAAGGGTTTGGGTGAATTTTTTTATCGCAATAAGATTGATTATCGTAATTTAATAAATTTTCCCTATAGAAATATAACCTCTAAGCCAATTAATCTGGAATTAAACGAACGCGTACTCCTTCCTTGGGGTGGCGGTAAAGATTCCTGTGTTTCCGCTGAATTATTAAAAGAACTCGGCCATGATTTTACTTTAATTACTTTACGCGATAGTGATATCCAGAGAGAGACAGCCAAAATTACTAAACACTCAAGAATTATTAATGACCGCGTGATTGATCCGGCGCTAATCGAATTAAATAAACAAGGCGTCTATAATGGCCATATTCCAATCTCAGCTATCTATTTTTGGACAACCGCCCTAACGGCTGCTTTATATAATTACCGTTATATTGTTTATTCTAATGAAGCGAGCGCTAATTTTGGGAATGTTAATTATCTCGGGTCAGAAATAAATCATCAATATAGCAAGTCGCTCGAATTTGAAAATGATTTCCGTGATTATTTAAAAAACTTTATAACCCCAGATATTAACCACTTTAGTGTCTTGCGCCAATTTTCTGATCTAAAAATAAGCCAAATGTTTTCCCGTTATAATAAATATTTCCCTGTATTTTCGAGCTGCAATCGGAATTTCTCAATTACTAAAAAAGCACAAACTCATTGGTGCGGCCAGTGTCCGAAATGTTTATTTACTTTCTCCCAATTAGCCGCCTATATTAACCGGACTGAATTAATTAAAATCTTCGGGCAAAACTTATTCGCCAAAAAAGAGTTACTCCCCTTATTCCGGGAGCTTTGGGGTGAAAAAAGATTTAAGCCTTTTGATTGCGTCGGCACGCCGAGAGAGGTAAGGGCCGCCCTGCTTTTAGCTGGCGCTAAAATTGACTGGCAGAAAGATTTTATCGTAAACTATTTTCAAAAAAATATTGCTGCCAAGATTAAAAATCCAAATAAACTAATTAACGACGCTTTAAAAAATAAGTCTGAACATAATATCCCGACTGATTTTCGCTCGACTCTAATTCTCGGTTATGGCAAAGAGGGGAAATTCGCTTATAATTACTTACGCCGGAAATATCCTAATTTTAAAATTTCAATTTCTGACAAAAAGCCGCTCTCTCTAACGGACAAGAAATTAAATATATTTTCTCCAGAAAAATATTTAGAAGCGATAAAAAAACATGAAGTAATTATTAAATCCCCGGGTGTAAACGACCAAACGCCAGAAATAATCGCCGCCAAGAACTCCGGTCGGGAAATTACTTCAATAACAAACATATTTTTAGCACTCTACGGCCAGCAAACTATCGGCGTTACTGGAACCAAAGGCAAGAGCACAACTGCTTCCCTAATATATCAAATTCTAAAAGCCGCCGGAAAAAAAGTTTTTTTAATTGGCAATATCGGCTATGACCCGCTTGAACACTTGCTCGCCGAAAAGGACGAAAAAAAGATATTTGTTTATGAACTTTCAAGTTACCAATTATCTATTGCTAAATATAGTCCCCACGTTTCTCTTTTTATTAATATCTTTCCCGACCATCTCCCTTACCATAACGGGTTTAACAATTATTTTAAGGCCAAAAGTAATATCACTAACTTTCAAAATAAAAATGATTATTTTATTTTTAATACCAACTACCCAATACTAAATAAACTAGCTCAAAAAACTAAAGCAAATAAAATCAACTATCTAAAAAAATGCTCGCTAAAAAATCAGGCTATTTACTATAACCAAGAAAAAATTATTGCGCGCTCTGAAATACGACTGCTTGGTGACCATAACGTCAAAAATATTATGGCCGCCATTTGCGCCGCCAAATTATATAAAATTTCCAACGCGGCCATAAAAAAGGCTTTGCGTAAATTTACCAATCTTGAGCATCGCTTAGAATTTGTCGGTACGTATAAAAAAATTTCTTTTTATGACGACGCTATTTCTACAACGCCCGAATCGACCTTGGCAGCGCTTGAAGTCTTTAAGGAAAAGACGAACACTATTATCCTGGGCGGTGAAGATCGGGGGTATAAGTTCGCCGCTTTAGCCAAGCGCTTAGCCGAATTAAAAGTAACTAATATAATATTATTTCCTGAGAGTGGGAAACGGATTGCTGCCGCTCTAAAAATCGCTTATCAAAAAATGAAATTAAAGTCCCCCCAAATGTTTTCGACAATCAGCATGGATGAAGCGATAAAATTTGCTTATCAAAATACTAAACCCGGTCAAATCTGTCTACTATCTACGGCCTCGCCCAGTTATAGCTTATTCAAAGATTTTAAAGAAAAAGGAAACTTATTCCAAAAAGCCGTCAAAAAATACTCTAAATAATTATGATCATATTTTTATATGGAGCCGATACTTTCCGCAGTCATCGGATGCTCCAAGAAATGAAAAATAAATTTATTAAAGATATAGACAAAGAGTCTAATAGCTTGAATGTGCTTGACGGCCAGACCGTAACCCTTAAAGAAATTGCCGAAAAGATAAACACCGGCTCCCTCTTCGTCAAAAAAAGATTAATTATTATCGAAAATATCTTTAAAAATAAAAAAACTAAACTTTTTACCGAACTCATCGATTATTTAAAAAAGTTTTCAGCGGGCGATGATAATATTCTTATTTTTATTGATGAGGAATTAAATAGTAAAGAAAAACCACTAAAAGTCGACGCGAAAAAACTTTTTACTTTCCTGAGCAAACAAAAATATGCCCAGGAATTTAAAACCCTCTCTAATGTTCAACTTCTTAACTTTATTAAAAAAGAAGCCGGGAGCTATAAAAAAGAGATGGGTGCGGCCGCCGCTTCCCTTCTAATTAATTTAACCGGCGGCGATCTTTGGACAATCGCGAGCGAAGTAAAAAAATTATCTTTTTTTAACTCCGCCAACCTAATTTCTGAAAAAGACGTTAAAGAACTATGCGCTGGCACAGTAAATGATGATATTTTTGCGTTTACCGATGCTCTAAGCGTAAAAAACAAAACGCAAGCTTTAAAATTATTAGAAGAACAATACGCGGCCGGATTAAGCGAAGAATATTTAATCGCCATGCTCGTCCGCCAATTCAAAATTTTGCTCCAAATCCGCACCGCAATTGATACCAATCTAAGCCAGACGGAAATGACGAGCCAATTAAAACTTCATCCCTTTGTTATTAGAAAAGGATTATCTCAAGCTAGAAATTTTTCGGCTAATAATCTGAAACAATATCTAAATCAACTGATCGGCCTAGACTTTTCTAATAAAACGGGACGAAGCCAAGTAAAAACTGAGCTAATGCTCCTGATTTCCAGCCTCTAATCCCTTGCCTTTTTATTTATTATTTGTTATATTCTTACTCGTAAATTCAAAGGGCAATTAGCTCAGTTGGTTAGAGCGCAACACTGATAATGTTGAGGTCGGAGGTTCGAATCCTCCATTGCCCACTCTATAATAAATATTATAGCGGGATAGAGCAGTTGGCAGCTCGCTAGGCCCATAACCTAGAGGTCGTCGGTTCGAGTCCGACTCCCGCAACTAGCATTAACAATAATTTTCAAGCCTCGGTAGCTCAGTGGTAGAGCAAAGGACTGATTTTCGGTCCGCTCAATGGAAACATTGAGATGAAAATCGGGTGAATTCGGGGAATCCTAAATTTAGAAATAAATATGGTAATCCCGAGCCAAGCCTTAATTGGGATAAATAATTAAGGAAGGCGTAGAGACTAGCGGGTGAGCCCAACAATAACCCCGCCGCGAGCGCCCGACTCCGCCCTTAAGAAATTAAACGGAGATGAGATAGTCCGATCCTTAAGGAAACTTAAGCCGCAACAAGGAAAATCCTTGTGTCGTCAGTTCGATTCTGACCCGGGGCACAAAAGTAGATAAAAAATTGAACCCATGTTATAATTATACTATTACCGTTGGTTCAATTTTTTATTTATGCGTTCTAACAAGCAAGAAATTATAAAGTTAAGAAAATCAGGATTGTCTTATGGCCAAATAAGCGTGTCTTTAAAAATTCCTAAAAGCACGCTAAGTAGCTGGCTAAAAGATGTTCCCCTTTCCGAGAAAGCCCGGAAAAAGATTCAATTACGGACGAATAGTACTGCGATTGTAAAATTGATTAAAAGAAATAAAAATCAAACGATTATTGCTCAAGAAAAACATAAAGAAATTCGTGAATTAGGGAAAAAAGAATCTAAAAAATTACTATCCAATCCCCTTTTCTTGGCCGGCGTATCGCTATACTGGGCCGAGGGCTATAAGCAAGGGGCATACGGCAGTAAATGGAAGAGTATAGACTTTGCTAACTCCGATCCGGAGATGATTGAATTAATGATATTATTTTTTACCAATTTTCTTAATCTAGAAAAATCGGAAATTAAAATTCAAATCATGTTGCATAATATGGATGGTGCCAATTCGGCAATAAATTTTTGGCATAATCTCACTGGAATACCAAAAAGCAATTTTATCAAGACTTGTTCGTCAATAAGTCGCGCTAGTTTACAAAAACGAAATAAAAAACTACAATATGGAACGATACATCTAAGAGTTAATAATGTTAAACATTTTTTCCGTTTAATTGGCTGGATTGATGGATTAAAAGAAAAATTAATATAAGCGGGGTGTGGCCCAGTTGGTCTAAGGCGTCTGGTTTGGGACCAGAAGATCGAGAGTTCAAATCTCTCCACCCCGACAATTCATTCAAAATCAAAGGACATGGAAAGCAAAACAAAAAAGCTCCGTAAAGGAGCTCTTTTTTATTTTCTCTTAGCAAAGATTTAAAAGAAATCACTGCAAAATTTTAACGGCTTCTTTCGGCTTTTTCTTAATAATTAGCTCTGTTAATTTGCTCGCGCCCCAGCTCAATAAAATAAAAAATCCCAAGTAAAGCAGAGTGGCCAACCAAGCCGGCATAAAACGATAAAAAATATCATAGCGATACATTATCGGCCAATGCCAAAGATAAATTTCATAAGAGTAAATCCCAAACCAATAAAATAACCTGAATTCTATTTTTTTCAAAACAAAAATTAAACAAATTACGACAACCGCCAGAATACTCATCCATTGTTCTTTGCTCACGTTTTCACCAATCCCGGAATTAATATTAGCGTAGATAAATAAAACGAGTAGACCAACAATAACTAAATAGTAACCAATTGCTCGCCAGCCCTGGGCCAATTTTTCTAAAATAGCCGGATTCTTTAATTTCGTAACGCCCCAAGCCGCTAGAACGCCTAAAGGAAAGGCAAAAATATGCAGTTTATAAAGATGTAAGATGTCATCTAGAAGCGCCAGCTTATAATAAATCACCAAATAACCGACTAAGTATAAAAAAAATGCGGTCAACCAGGGTCTTTTTTTAAAAAATAATAACGGGAACAGCAAATAATAACCAAAAATAAAGGTAAAGTACCAGAGAGGAGAGTTAATATCTTGATATACATCGGCGTGCGTAAAAATACCGATGAATGCTCTACCGATATAATCCCAAGAATAACTTATTTTTAAGATAAAAAAATCTAAAAGTAAAAAAACAATCAAAGACAGCCAAAAGGGAGAAAATAATTTTAATAAACGTTTTTTATAAAACTGGGCAACGCTTAAATCTTTTTTTATCTGGCTGGCGGTTAAACCAAACCCAGATAAAAACAGAAATAAATTTACACCCACGCCAGCCATAATCGAAAGCGGCCAAAGAAATCTAGTATCAGTCGCTAAAAAATAACCGATGTGCGAGAAAACTATCATTAAAATAGATAAACCCTTCAGCTCTGTGGTGGCAGAGGTCGGAAACCATTCCGTAATTTTCCGCGGTCTGATAAATACTAAAAGCACAATAAAAAAAAGGAGGGAGAATATCCAGGTCTCCTGGATTGGATTATTAATTGATATCTGCATAAATTAAATCTGCCCAAATTTTATAACCTTGCGCGGAAGGATGAAAAAAATCGGTGGCATAATGAGAACCGCTAGTCTTAAATAATTCTTCGGTCTGTGTATATAAATCAATATACTTAACTTTATACTTTATAGCCAGCTCTTTAATAATATTATTAAACCGCTTGGTTTTTAAATCGAATGTATAATTATACGGCGGCAATATTAAACTATCAGCGCCAATAAACGGAATACTTATAACATAAATCTCCGCCCGAGTTCCGGCGACAAGTTGTTGTAATATACTGTCGTAATTCTTTTGAAAATCGTCTCGACTAATGCCGCCATGAATATCATTAACGCCGATTAGAATGGTAACAATATCTGGATTATCCCTAATTGCGGCGGGCAAAAGACCAGCTAAGACGTCTTGCGTCTTAGCTCCTTGAACGGCCCTATCTTTTAAAACCACTTGTTTATCATTACCAGAAAAATATTGAGCGAGAAGATAAGGATATGATTCATTATAATTATCAACGCCGACACCCGACGTTAAGCTGTCACCCAACGCGACATAGGTTAAGCTTGAACTAGCCATTTGATTATTAACAATTAAATAAGAAAGCGTCCGATCAGGAGTGGTTAAGGCGCTTTTATCTATATGATTATAAATATGAGCATAAGAGCGATTAAAGTAAGTAAAAAAGGTAAGGGCTACTAGAATAATGGCGGTTCCTAGCCAGCCGACTTTTTTAAAATAGTGTTTATTCATATGCTAATATTATACAATAAATTTAAAAATCGCGCATACCCTTGGGGTCTTGATTTTTATTTACTATTATGTTAGTATTTGATTACTTTTAATTAATTAATATTTAGAAAATTCCGTATGCCAAACAAGAAATCGGCGGAAAAAGAGTTAAAAAAGACCGTCAAAAGAAATGCCGCCAATAAAAAGGTATCTGACAAGCTTAAAAACTTAGTAAAAATCAATCTCAAACAGATTAAAGCTAACGATAAAAAGGTTAAGGAGGATTATACTAAAACTATTAAAGCCATCGATAAAGCCTCAAAAAAAGGTATTATTAAAAAAAATACAGCTTCTCGCAAAAAATCGAGACTCATGAAAAAAATTAACGCTTTAAAATAAGCGTACTTTATATAATAATGTACTCTTTCTGGGATGGGGGTCAGCTTAGCCCGCTTCTCGGATAGAGCAAATGAAATTATGTTAGACAAAAAAGCTAAAGAAAAAATTATTAAAAAATTCCGAGTCCATGATACTGATACTGGCTCGCCCCAGGTTCAAATCGCAATTTTAACTGAAGAAATCAAAGAATTAACAGAGCATTTAAAAAAACACAAGCATGACTTCTCTTCCCGCCGTGGGTTGTTAAAAAAGGTCGGCGAAAGACGCAAACTACTTAAATATTTACAAAAAGAGAGTGCCGAGCAATTTAGAGATTTAGCCGAAAAGCTTAAATTAAAGATTGCGCAAAGACTAATGGAAGAAGAAGAGGAAGAAAAAAAGAAAGAAAAGAAATATATTGATCCAGAAGACGAAGCCGCTGAACCGAAAGATAGCGTTTTGGAGGAGGATAAATAATAACTATGATCAAACACAAAGAACAAAGAGTCGGAGTCTTAGTAGATGTCTCAAACATGTATCATTCTGCTAAGAATTTATATAATCGAAAAACTAATTTCAAAGAGATACTCGTCAAAGCAGTGGCCGGCCGGAAGCTTATCCGGGCCACTGCTTATGCTATACGGACCGAAAACCAAGATGAGGCTCCTTTTGTCGAAGCTTTAAGCCAGCAGGGCTTTGAAGTTAAGATGAAAGATCTTCAAATATTTGCCGGAGGGGCAAAAAAGGCTGACTGGGATGTCGGAATTGCCATCGACGCCATTAAACTAGCCAATAAATTAGATGTTATAATTATCGTCTCCGGCGACGGCGATTATTTGCCGCTTGTCTCTTATTTACAGAATAATAAAGGCTGTTTAGTAGAAATTATGGCCTTCCGCAAAACCTGTTCCTCCCGCTTAATCGAAGAGGCGGATGATTTTACTGATTTGAGTGGTAATAAGAAATTTTTAATTTTTAATTAAAAAATAAATAATAAAATAAATATAAACTGGTCTGATCGCTAAATAGATAGCGCTGTATCTTAATACAGTTCTGTAATTTAGCGGCCAGGCTCACCAAAAAAAATTATGGAAAAAGTATTTTCTGGAGAGTGGCTTGGCCGCCCTCTCAAAATTACGACTGGCAAAGTCGCCAAACAAGCCGACGCTGCCGTTTGGGTACAATACGGAGAAACGGTAGTGCAGGCGACTGTTGTTCAATCAAAAAATGAACGTGAAGGAGTTGATTTCTTTCCGCTCATGGTTGAATTCGAAGAAAAATTATATGCAGCGGGAATTATTAAAGGTTCGCGCTGGATTAAACGTGAAGGCCGTCCGACCGATCAATCAATTTTAGCCGGACGCATGATCGATCGCTCAATTCGTCCGCTTTTTGCTGACGGCGATAACCGAGACGTCCAAGTAATCACGACTATTTTGGCGGTTGATCAAGAAAATGATCATGATATCGTTGCTCTTATTGCCGCTTCGGCCGCTCTTTCTATTTCTGGTCTTAACTGGAATGGACCGATTGGAGGTATTCGCGTTGGGCTTATTGAAGATAAATTCATTTTCAATCCAACTAATGAAGAGCAGGCCAAAAGCACGCTGGATTTGATTGTCGCCGGCACTGATAAAAAAGTTATCATGATTGAAGCGGGGGCAAATGAAGTCGCCGAAGATGTCATGTTTAAAGCGATTATGGCCGGGCAAAAACAAATGCAAGGCGCGATTGATTTAATTAAAGAATTAAAAAAGGGTGTTGAGCCAAAAAGAGATCATACCTTGGATAAAAAAACAAAAACTGAAGAAGAATTAAAATCCGAAACAGAAAAGGAAGAGCTGCTGAAAATCGGAGAGACCTGGTTAAACGCTAATATCAAAAAAATATTATTTGATAAAGAATACTATACTAAAGGAGAAAGAAAGGCTGCTGTTAGCGCCATCAAAGAACAATTGGACGAATATTTAAACGCTCAAGGACTAAGTGGCGATAAGCGTCATTTTATCGCAAAAAAATTAGTCGAAAAAATGATTGATGCTGAGATTACTCGGGCAATCATTGAAGACAAGCATCGGGTTGACGGTCGCGCTTTGAATGAAATTCGAACTCTTTCCGCCGAAGTCGCTATTTTACCTCGCGACCACGGTACTTCCCTTTTTTCTCGCGGCGAAACTCAAGTCATGTCGATTGTTACGCTTGGCGCACCGGGCCTTGAACAATCTTTAGAGGGTCTTGATGGTCAAAGCAAAAAACGCTACATGCATCATTATAATTTCCCGCCCTACTCTGTTGGTGAAGCCTCTCCCTTGCGCGGCACAGGTCGTCGTGAAATCGGCCATGGCGCACTCGCTGAGAAAGCCTTGATCCCTATGATCCCGACTAAAGAAGAATTCCCTTATGCAATCCGCTTAGTTAGTGAAACTTTGGGATCCAATGGTTCTTCATCAATGGCTTCGACGTGCGCTTCAACTTTAGCTTTAATGGATGCCGGCGTACCAATTAAAAAACCGGTCGTTGGAATTGCCATGGGGTTAGCCTCAAATCATGATATGAGTAAATGGGAAGTTTTGACCGATATCCAAGACTTAGAAGATGGTGACGGCGGCATGGATTTCAAAATTACTGGAACTGATACGGGTTTAACGGCTATTCAACTCGATACTAAAACCGATGGGTTAACTGAAGAGATTATTAAAAAAACTTTAAGCCAAGGACGTACCGCTTTAAATGAAATTCTCAGCGTCGTAAAGACGGCGATTAGCGAACCGCGCGCTGAATTATCAAAATACGCACCACGCATTATCAGCTTCAATGTTGATCCTGAAAAAATCGGCGCAATTATTGGCCCGGGCGGAAAAATTATTAATCGTATTATTGATGAGACCGGCGTTAGCATCGATATTGAAGACGACGGCCTGGTTATGATCTGCGGAACCGATTCGGAAAAAGTTGCCGAAGCTGTCAGACAGGTAAAAGAAATTGTCCATGTCTTTGAAGCGGGTGAAATTATGAAAGGCAAAGTAGTTCGCATTCTTGATTTCGGAGCCTTCGTTGCTTTAAACGCGAATCAAGACGGCATGGTTCATGTCAGTGAACTTGCTCCTTACAGAATTGAAAAACCAAGCGACTTCTTAACTGTCGGCGATGAAGTAACAGTTAAAATTAAAGAAATTGACGACCAAGGGCGCGTTAACTTAACCATGAAAGGGCTTTCAGAAAATGCTGATTTATGGAAAGACGAAAAGGGTAAATCTAATGGAACGAGTTTCGGAGGAGGCCGCCCCAGCTTCGGTGGAGGCAGCCGCGGGCCAGCTCGACCAAGTCGTTTTGGTGCGAGAGCTCCCCGATCTTAAATCTTATTGACTTTTAACTAATATTAAGTTATTATTTTCCAATATAAAATAATACTGAGAAACAAAACTATGTTAGCAATCAAACTGTCTAAAACCGGAAAAACTAATAAAAAAATGTTCCGTCTCATCATTTCGGAAAAAAGCCGTGATCCATATGGCACTGTTTTGGAAATCCTAGGCTCTTATAATCCTCATTCTAAGGAATTAGCCGCTAAAACTGACCGTATAAAGTATTGGCTCTCAAAAGGCGCCCAGATGACCGCAAGTATTAATAATCTTTTAATTGAAAAGAAGATTATTGAGGGTAAATACGCCACTGCCTCTAAGGTCGGCAAACCAAGCGAGAAGCGTCTCGGTCAAATAAAAGCCAAGGCTGACAAAAAGAAGGCTCCTGAGGCTGCTCCAGTCGAAGCCCCGGCTGAAACTCCGGCTCCTGAGGCCACTCTGGAAAACGCTTAATAACCAAATTTCGCATTGACAAATTCCATATTTGTGTTATAATGTATAGTATAAGTCTGCTTAACCGCAGTTATTTAATAACATTCTTTCTACTTTGACCGCGGGAAACCGCTCAAATCCTGAAAGACGAACAACAAACGTATGGTAGAACAAGACAAACAGTTTTTAGAAACTATCGTGAAACAAATCGTTGGTAATCCGAACGATGTGGTCGTGGACAGAACGATTGATGAAAGAGGCGTCTTATTGACCCTTAAAATCAATCCGGCTGACATGGGTTACGTTATCGGCCGCAAAGGCCAAACCGCGCAAGCGATTCGCACCTTACTCAAAATCGTTGGTGCTAAAAACAACTCCCGTGTTAATTTAAAAATCTTTGATCCAGAGGGTGGTAATCATCGTACTTCGACTGACCGTCGTGAAGACACTGGTCGCCGTGAAGACATCGATACTTCTGCGATTGATGACTTAAAAATCTAAAACAAAAAAAATTCAATAAGCAAAAAAGCGCCGTGTAAAAATAGCGCTTTTTTGTTATAATAAGACTGAAACAATAAAAATATGAAATTTCATCTGCTTACTATCTTCCCGACTATTTTTGACTCGTATCTTAATGAGAGTATTTTGCGGCGAGCAAGTGACAAAAAAATAGTTAAATTTTATATCCATAATTTGCGCGATTGGACAAACGATAAACACAAAACTGTCGATGATGCTCCTTACGGCGGCGGCGCAGGCATGCTTATGAAAATCGAACCGTTATACAAAGCTCTCACGGCTATAAAAAAATTAGATAAAAAAATTAAACCGACAAAAAGAAAAGTAATTTTACTTTCTGCAGCCGGAAAAACCTGGAATCAGGCACTGGCCAAAAAATACTCGAAGCTTAATGAAATTATTTTTATCTGCGGACGTTACGAAGGCGTTGATGCCCGTCTTAGTAGCTTTATAGATGAAGAAGTTTCCGTTGGCGACTACGTTTTAACTGGCGGCGAACTTCCAGCCTTAACTATCATTGATTCAATTACGCGCCTTATTCCGGGTGTGCTAGGCAATAAGGAAAGCATTATTGAAGAGTCGCACTCTGAAGATGGTATTACTGAATATCCTCAATACACCCGCCCGGAAATATTTACAGCCGGAGGGAAAAAGTATAAAGTTCCAACAATTCTTTTATCTGGCGATCATAAAAAAATAAAAGAGTGGCAGAAGAAGAATCAAAAAAATAAATAAAACCAATATGAAGCTAAGTGAAATTAAGGACAATCTAAAAAAATTGGGATTTACTAGGGCGGAAATTGAAGTTTATCTAACTCTTCTGCCTGGCGGGTCTTTATCTATCCAGAATCTGGCTCAAACGACTAAGTTGCCTCGCACCACCATAGTTTTAGCGCTTGATAAATTTTTAGAAGAAAATATTATTTCTTATTACTTAAAAGGAAAACGAAAATACTATTTAATTAAAAATACTAATCAACTTTTAAATCTTTTAGCGCGCAAAGAAAGCGAAATATATTTAAAAAAATTACAAATTGAAAAAATAATTCCCGAACTTGACGCTCTCCACTACTTGAAGGAGCAAAGCGGCATCGAAACCGAACTTCTTAAGGGCGAAGAAGGTTTTAAAAAAGTTTATAACGAAACTCTTAAACAAAAAAATGGTGGTGAAATCCTGCGCTTTGGTATTGACCCGAAAATATTTACAATCCTTCCTAATTTTCTGCAAGACTATGTCAAGGCAAAAAATAAGAAATTAATCACCACTAAATTAATATTACCGCTAAGCGACGTTGAGTTTATTAAGGCTCTAAAAGGGGAAAATAAAAAAGATTTACGAGAAATCCGCGTTTTAGATCAAAAAATTTATAATCCGCTCGGAAATATCGCTATTTGGGATGGTTGCGTGGCCTTTATCGCCTGGGATAAAGATATCCACATCCTCCTGGTTAGAAATAAATTATTCTATCAAATGATGAAAATGGTCTTTCTCGCTTGCTGGAATTCGGCCAAAAAATAACATAAAATATTGATATATTTATCTATAAAAAGCCTTATTTTTAAGGCTTTTTTGTTATTTTATATATTTTTAACATAATATATTGTCATATTCTCTTGACAAAGTTTTTTCCATATGCTATCGTAATCTATTGATCATTAAAAAAGGAAAAATCCGAACAAGAAGAAGCCCAATAGCAGTAAGCTTCTTTGGCCGGTTAGTTAGCAGTATGCCGACTACACTCACATTAACCGGGCAATAGACACACCAACTATTGCCCACATCCCTTAAATTTTAATATTCTAAACTTATTGAAATTTAAGGCTTGTCAAAGAGAACGTTTAAAACACAAAGAAAAAGAAAAATGGGGGTGAGTCGGGGTCCAAACGAGATACCCGACAAAGTTTTGCTTCAGCGCGATGGAGTAAAAATCACAAGGGAAAGCCAACCCTTGTGTCGCCACCCATAAAAATAGGGTTTGAGTTTGATTGCCGCGGCGCTGCAACAATCAAACAAAGTTCTGCTTCTGGCGCGCGATCAGAAGAGAAAACACGGGCTTGGTTGGCTGGCCGTGTCAAACCCAAAAAACGTGGGCGGTCTGGAGAATTTTCTCCGGGCCTCCCACTTACTTTAAAATTAAAAAAATAAATCCTAAAAAAATACCGTGAAGTAAGTTGATAAATAAAAAAAGTCGATCGAGTAGTATTAACTAAAACTCCAGACATGACACAAAGCAAGCCCCTAACCAAGGCTGAACTTATTAAAGTAGCTAACCGGCTGCTGTCACTTCACGGATTTTCCAATGATGGCGACCGAAAAAAACTTTTTTTGAAGAATCAGAAATACTTCGAAAAAAAAGTCATCATTAGCACCCCGATGGGAAACGGAATGCGCTAACAATTTCTGAGGGTAACCGGACGAGCCTTTATTAAATTCGTCCACACAATTCAGTCCATAATTATTAATTATTGATTGATAGTGTAAAAATAAAAAATAGACAAAAACGCAAACAACAAAAAAATACTTTTTATTAAAAGAGCCCGGATTTTTACCGGGCTTTTTTAACAGTCGAAACTGTTGTTTTTTTTCTGATTTGTTTGCGAACGGGTGCGGGCCAAAGCTGCAGTCGTCCTTTGGGTGAGCGGCGTACATAGATTTCAATTATTTCGCTGGCGGCGCGGTAGTAGCGATCGTTAATTCGGCAACCGTCAAGTCTTTCTTTGATTTTATAAATCAGACTAAGCTCGCCTACCCGAAAAACAGAAATTCTTCGACCAGTATCATTTGGACGCGACTCCTCATCCAAATTTTTCGTTTCTGCTAATTCCCATAAAAGAAAGTTATGAAATTCAGCTGTCCGGGCTCTGATATACCAGCAATGGCCGCTGTATTTTTTTATCATGGCCTAACTCCTTTCTGTTTTACTAACTTTTTAAGTTTTGCTTTGGCGTCGGCGACCTTGTCTGATTTCGCTTTCTTTTTACCAAACAGCCAGAGTTTAATCGGGCCGTGGTTTAACGCGCGAGTATAAACGAAAAATTTTAGTTCTAAATCGGCCGCACTTTTATGCATTTCGGTCACAAAAGAATAACTGGGAACTTCAAGTACAGAGTGCTCGACGCCAAGATTATCTTTCATGGATTGGTTTATTCCGACAGCGAGTTCGTCGAGCTCGGCTAGCCGCCGGGCAATGACTTGATTTGTATGACTGCCAATGGGCTCAATATACCAATGAGCCTTGCTTTCGATTCCGTCTCTTCTTTTCATGGTTTTCGCTTTTAATGAACGTTTTTACTTACTATATTTACCTTCTTTATTTTTCTAATCTAATTTTATCACTTTCCAACCAGTTTCAGTAGCCATAAGGCGTCCCTCAATAGAGAAACCGGCCGCTTTTTTATGACCACCGCCGCCCCAATTTTGCGCAATCTTAGCGACATCTATTTCGTCTGAAACTGTCCTCAGGCTGCCCTTTATCTTACCGTTTTCCTCTCTTAATAGAAGGGCAACGCGAACTTCTGACAGACAACTCATAAACGAGACAATATCACCGAATAAATCGATATGGGATTCTTTTTCGGCGGTTGTTAAAAGCTCGGCTAGTTCAATTTCCAACAAAGCCGAGGAAGCAAACCCCGTGTCAGAGTCGAACTTCATGTTTTCCAAAGCTCGCCCCCAAACTTTAAGAGTTGCAAAACTTTTATTATGAATAGTTTTATTTATTATCTTTGGAAGCGAGGCGCCGCGTAGTAACATTTCTGAGGATACTGCTAGAGCTTCACGCGAAGAGTTAGCATGCAAAAAATGCCCAGTATCAGTCATGAGCCCAATTAAAATACAGTCTGCCAAAGTTTTTGTGATTGGCCGGTTATTTGCTTTAAGAAAATGATAAATAATTTCTGTAGTCGAAGCTTTATGCGCTTCCCGAATTTCAAGATCAGCATACGTTTCTTGGTGCTCGTGGTGATCAAACTCAATAATATAGGGGCGGGTACTAATTTTCCCCTCGACCGCCGCCTTAAGTAAATTTCTTAGTCGCAGTTCTAGACCGGTTCGAGAAATAGAACCACAATCTAAAATTAAAATAATATCATAAATTCTTAAATCCGCCGGCTCTTCGCTACTAACCAAATTCTCGTTAGCAATAAAATTATAGGTTCCGTTCGGCTTATGGTCAGCATAAGCATAGGTTTCTAAACCGAGCGATCGAGTAATTTCAATCATGGCGCCAATCGAAGAAATAGCGTCGGCGTCAGGAGAAACATGACCGACAATTAAAATACGCTTGGCGGCCACTATTTTCTGGTAAGCTAATTGTAGTTTGGTAATAAAATCCATAATTGAGTATCTTAGCGGTAAATAACAAAAAAGTCCAGATTACTCTGGGCTCTCTTTTTTATAGAAAAATGTCTTTATTCTTCGTCTTCGGAGTCATCAATTTCGGCGATGAGTCTCTCAATTTTACTCGCTTCCTTTTCAGTAGCATCAAACTCCCAAATTAAATGAGGGAGTTTACGCATTTTAGTTCGAATTCGTAAAATTCCAACTAATTGACTAGTGGCGGCAATTAATTTACGCAAGGCGGTGCCCGTTAGATTATCGGGTAAAACAGAAAAACCAATTTTCGCCTGCTTTAAATCAGGCGAACACTCCACATAAGTAATCGTAATTAGGGCATTTTCAATCGCGACCTCACGATTAACTGCCTGGGCCAGTTCTTCTAATATTAAATCATTAACCCGATCAATTTTAGACATATTAAATCTTATCAATTATCCGCTCTTCGCGATAAACTACTAAAATATCATCAACCGCGACTACTGGTTTACCTTCATACTTTAAACCGGCCTCTTGATCTTTACCAACCGTCTCAACGTCTTGTTTGCCGGATTGGAGGCGGGTTAATTTTCCGGTAACAATAAAATCATCGCCCCGTTTTAAATCAATCAAACTATTATTTTTAATTTCACCATCGAGAACTTTGCCCCCCACAATTTGACTATTAGCCTCTGTTCTGAAAACCGCCAATACCTTCAAACGGCCCAATTCAATCCGATTAATCTCCGGCTTAACCAGTAACTGCATTTCTTCCTTCACGTAGCGAATTAGATCATAAATAATGGAAAATAATTTAACCGTTACCTGCCTTTCTCGGACCAAAGTTTCAATGACTGGTGACATGCGAACATTAAACCCTAAAACCTTAGCGCTCGAATCTTCGGCGCGCTTAACATCTCCCTCTGTAATATAGCCTAAACCCTTATGAATAATTCTAACTTTTACTTTTTCATTATTAAGTTTCATAAGCGATTCTTCGATCGCTTCGGCTGAACCTAAAAAATCGGTTTTTATAACAATATTTACTTTCGGAACTTTATCTTCAACGCTATCGTCGCTATTAGCCGGTAAAATATCGGCCGCTCGGGAACTAGTTTTAATATTTTTAGTCTTAACCTTTTCACCCTCGCCAACATTTAAAATATCACCGACGGCGGGGGAAATTTTTAAACCAAGAATTTTCGCCGGAGTTGATGGGCCTGCTTCTGTCACATCCTCTCCTTTATAATTTTTTAAAGACTTAACTTTGCCATAAATTACCTCATTAAAACACAGCTGATCACCGACACGCAGAGTCCCGTTTTGTACTAAAATAGTGGCTAGCGGCCCAGCGGCTTTGTCTACATTTGATTCAATTACGGTTCCGGCGGCGTCAGTATTGGGGTTAGCCTTTAAACTAATAGCCTCTGTTTCAGCAACGAGTAAAACCATATCAAGTAAATCTTCAATGCCGGTTCCGTCTTTGGCCGAAATTGGCGCACAAATAATTTTACCGCCCCAATCTTCCGGCGTAATATTTAACTGTGTTGATAACTCCTGCTTAGTTTTATTAACATCAGCGGCCGGCTTATCAATTTTATTAATAGCTACGAGGTAGGGTATTTTAGCGGCTTCGATAATTCTGAAGGCCTCAACTGTCTGCGGTTTAACGCCGTCATCAGCGGCCACGACTAAAATCGCGATATCAGCGACTTTCGCACCGCGGCTGCGCATAGCGGTGAAGGCTTCATGACCAGGCGTATCAATAAAAGTAATTACCCTTCCTTTACGAACAATCTGGTAGGCGCCAATATGCTGAGTGATTCCCCCGGCTTCGCCCGCAATTACATTCGTGCTCCGAATCGAGTCAAGTAGTTTAGTCTTTCCGTGATCAACGTGACCCATGACGACAATAACCGGCGGACGTTCTTTTAAGTCATCTTTATCTTCATTAGCTAAAATTGCTTCTAGTTTTTTATCCTCTTTATCATCTTCTTCAACCTTTGCTTCCGCAAGCTGTACATCAAGATTCAAATTCTCACCAATAATTAAGGCTGTATCAAAATCAATCTTTTCATTAATAGAGGTAAAAACACCATTTTTCATGAGTTCGGCTAAAACACGATTAACCGGAATGCCGGCGAGCTCAGCATAAGCCCGAACCGTAATAACCTTGGGTATAGCGATTGTTTTCTTTTCTTTCGGTAAAACCTCGTCTTGCTTTTTAATGGCGGCATCAGCCTTTTTCTGCTCCCACTGACGACGTAAAAAGGGCCAATCTTTAATAATTTTCTTAGCGGTATTATTATCAACCTTGATCGCTTTTTGCCCAATTGCAAAACCGAGCTGGGGCAATAAGTCGCGCAACTCTTGGGGGGGGATTCGTAAAATTCGGGCAAGCTCGGTGATATTCATAATATTTGATGTTATATTAGTAAAATAAAAAGGTTTTAAAAACCTTATATCTTATTTATCTGTGTTTTAATATTACTTTATAATTGGGCTTTAGTCAATAAAAAATTCCCAATTCATTGCTGAATATGGGAACTTAAAGATTAGCTCTGGCCTCGTGGTGAAGAAACAAAAAAAATCATACAATCATTCTCTCCCTTTTCGCCCTTAAGGCTTGCTAGGTTAAAGTGTATTTTACCACCAGAAAGGCGTCCCAAAATTGGTAATGTGGGCTGACCATATCGGTCACACCAAAGATTTTTTTCCTCATCAAAACCGATAACAAATAGCCCCTCAGGAAAATACTTACTACCTTGTTCATAAGCTTCAGCTAGGCCCGGGGCGTTTGGCAGTTGGCCGCCATGAGCTTTAATAAACCTGAGGCAGTCTTTATTGGACGGGTTGCGCTTGAGGCGATAGATTAACGCCGTTTTTTCCTGACCTATCTCCAGCGGGTCGCTTGGAAAAAAATTAGCATCTTTCAAATTCTTGTTAAAATGGTTAAGCTCTTGCCGGTGTTTTTCAATAAATCTGCCAATCGAGGGAACCGTCGAAACCAAAATCTTAAACTCGGCAATTTTTTGGAAACGCTGATCATTCTTAATTTTTTTAAGTTCCGCAGAATTTTGCCTGATGGCGATATTGGTAATGTTGGCCATAACTGGCGCCATCATTCTTTCTGCTAAAGCGTTGTTTGGGCTAGAACCAATCTCTTTGGCTAATCTGACCGTTAAGCCAGCTTTTTCTAGCCTGGAGATAAGCCTGCTTGCCAGATGCAAGCCTATTTTACCGACACTTTTTATATTTGTCATTTTTCTTTCAATTTTGAAGGAACGACGATTGGACACCAGGCCCCCAAGGAATGGGCACGACTAATAATAAGAATTTATATGATATATAACAAAAAATGTCAACATCTTCCCATTTTACAAATATAATGCTAAAGTAGGCATATAAATTTATAATTTATTAATTTACGTCTGTTTTTAGGAATAAGCTAGAAAAACTAAACACTGTTTAAAGTAGTAATCAAATTATTTTCGAAGATCAATTAATTATGTCTAATCTGTTTTATCCTCTAGAATTAGCCAAAAATTTACAAATAATCAGACCAGATATCTTCTAAAATATCACTTTTAAAAGTGGTTATTGTTTTTCAAAATTTAATATAACTTATTCTCGCCACCTCTATTTCCTAAAGACAGTTCCAATTATATGGAATATTTAAACTATGTCTTGTTTCTCGTCCTGGCTGTAGGTGGTTTTTTTGTTGGCTTTTTCTATTTCAAAAAATCAGCGACCACTAAAGTCAACAGCGCAACCGAAAAAGCGGAAAAATTAATCAGTGAAGCTAAAATCAAGGAAAAAGACCTTCTCTTGAAAGCTCAAGACAAGGCACTTAAGATTATCGAGGACTCTAAAAAAGAAGAAAGCACGCGGCGCAACGAAATCAATCAACTCCAGAAAAGATTAGAGCAACGCGAAAATTCTTTCTCACAAAAGCTCTTAGACCTCCAGGAAAAACAACAAAAATTATATGATAAGGTAAGCGAGGTTCAAGAAATTAAAGAAAAAATTAAAACAATTAAAGAAGAACAGGAAACAAAGCTAGAAAAAATCTCTGGTTTGAGTCAGGAAGAGGCTAAGGGCATATTAATTAAAAATCTTGAAGACAAAATCTCTGAGGATTTAATGGTGCGCATTAATAAATTAGAAAACAACTCTGAAGATACTATAAACGACAAGGCGAAAGACATGATGGCCCTCGCTATGCAAAGAATGGTCTCTAATTATACGGTCGAACTCACAACCACTACGGTTGATTTGCCAAGCGATGAAATGAAGGGCAGAATTATTGGTCGCGAAGGCCGCAATATTAAAGCGATCGAGCAAATGACCGGCGTTGAAATTATTGTTGATGACACTCCTAACGCGATTACTGTATCTGGCTTCTCTTTAATTCGCCGCCATATTGCTAAAAAAACGCTTGATTACTTAATTAAAGACGGACGCATTCATCCAACTAAAATTGAGGATGCGGTAGAGAACGCTAAAAAAGATATTGCGCTTGATATTAAGAAGGCGGGCGAAGAAGCTCTATATGAAGTTGGAGTAACCGGCTTTGATCCAAAATTAGTTCAGATTTTAGGTCGTCTAAAATACCGAACCAGCTACGGTCAAAACGCTTTACGCCACTCAATTGAAGTCGCCCACCTCTCAGCTATGTTGGCGGAAGAATTAGGCGCTGATGTGACTCTCGCTAAGAAGGGCGGTTTATTCCATGATATCGGCAAAGCGGTTGATCATGAAGTTCAGGGTAATCATACAGAAATTGGTCGCGATATCGCCCGTAAATTTAACCTGCCCGCGGAAATTATTGCCCCGATTGAAACCCACCACGATGATAAACCGGCAACTTTGATCTCTGTAATTGTTAAAGTGGCTGATGCTATCTCTTCAGCGCGTCCCGGAGCCCGCAACGACAGCTTTGAAAATTATCTCCAACGCCTAGAGGAACTGGAAAAGATCGCTTTAACCTTCGAAGGGGTTGATAAAGTCTATGCTATCCAAGCGGGACGTGAAGTCCGCGTTTTTGTTGAACCAAATGCGATTGATGACCTCAAAGCTTATAATTTGGCTAGAGATATTGCAAAAAAGATAGAAAATGAGTTAAAATATCCAGGAGAGATAAAGGTGAATGTTATCCGCGAAATGCGGGTCACCGAATATGCTCGTTAAGCCTTAAAAGGCTTAAATATAGTGTTTACACGTTAAACATATAAACATATGAACAAAGCACAACTCATCGACAAAATTTATCATGATGTCGAGGGGCTAAACAAAAAGCAGGCGGAAAAGATGATCGATGTCTTAACCGACACCATCATTGAAGAGCTAAAAAGCGATCATGAAGTCACAATCGCTGGCTTCGGAACCTTCTTGGCTCGCGTTCGTTATGCGCGTGGTGGTGTTAACCCTCAAAAACCAAACGAAAGAATCACAATTCCGGCAGTCAAGGTGGCAAAGTTCAAAACTGGTTATCACCTCAAGCAGGCTTTAAAAGGAAAACGATAATAAGAACGCCCATCTGAGGAATTTTCTTCCTGAGACCCGGGGCGTTTTGTAGCGCCCGTAGCTCAACTGGATAGAGTATTTGGCTTCGGACCAAGGGGTTGCAGGTTCGAATCCTGCCGGGCGCACAAGGACTAAATTTTTTATTTTATAGGGCTGGGTAGCTCAGCTGGTTAGAGCGTAGCACTCATAACGCTAAGGTCGCGGGTTCGAGCCCCGCCCCCGCCACAACTGAATAATGAATAAATGACGCGCGCTGTTAGCTCAGTTGGTAGAGCAGCTCCCTCTTAAGGAGATGGTCGCAGGTTCGAATCCTGCACGGCGCACATTAAACAGATATAAATAAATATTATGTTCAATCTCTTTAAATCAAGGGGTGACCACATCCCTAATAAACATCTAGGTGAAACTAAGAAAATGGGAATAATGGAGGATGATTATACAATTGCCGAACGTAAAGCAAGAGATCTGGCGTCATTGAGAGGACAAAGCCCAGCCGATACATTCATAGACGCAAACGGCGATAGAGTTCATATCGGGCAGCTAAACGGACAGACCGAGCAATTATTAAAAGAGGCTAGGGAGTCTATTTCCAAAGAAAAGAAGATAGACACGAAGCTAGGAGCAGAGGAAGATATTAATGATAATTTCCCACCAGCCGGAAAACTGAATAAGAAATTCTATAAAGCGGGCGATGATTATTACGACCCACGACGTACGCCAGTCGATAATTTTAAAACTAACTCTCCGGCCAAACGTCGCCTAGACGTTAGACAGGACAGAAAAGTAAGGGAAGAACAAAAATGGACTACAGTCGAACGAGAAGATAGCTTCTATGAGTCAGACCTAGTAGACGAAGAGATAAAGGATAAACTTAATAAAGAATAAACTTAATCAATAATAAGTTTAAATATAAAAACCGGCTATAGGCCGGTTTTTATTATTTCCGAGACTCCTTGCGGGTAAATTTTTATTGTTTCTTTATATTCTATCCATTCGGCACTACTGTTCAATTTACTATCTAAAACTTTATATTCCTTATCTTCATACATGCTTCTATCCTTAAACTCAGCTTCGTAAACATAGGCGATTTCATGTCCGTATTCACCATTAAAAACAAAAATGTTTTCTAAAATTTTAAGAAGCTTAATGTTTATAAGTTCAGCTGCAAACTCTTCTCTGAATTCCCTTTTAAGCGCCTGAAGAGCCGTTTCCCGAAATTTAATACCGCCGCCCATTAAACGATAGAATTTTTCTTTTTTTATATCGTCGTGTCCGCCACCCACAAAAATTTTATGGCCATTTTTTATAATAGCGACGGAAATCGGGCGAATCCTTGTTTTTAGCATATAATTATTCTTGTTCTAATAAGCTCAGTATAACTAAAAAATAGGCTAAAAGCAAAGAAAAAGAGAGGCTTGGCCAAAATAAATATTTCCGCTATAATAACTATGGATTATGAAAAATTATATTATATTTGGCGCCCCTGGCGCCGGCAAAGGAACTCAAGCTAAACTACTCGCGGAAAAATACGGCCTTGTTCATCTCTCAAGTGGCGAAATTTTGCGTAAAGAAATAAAAAGTGGCGAACTGGGAGAAAAGATTAAAAGATATTTAGCTTCCGGCCGTCTTGTTCCTGGAGAACTTATTAATTCGATCATGGAGAAGGCTATTAAGCAACATAAAAAAGCCAAGGGCTTTGTCTTTGACGGTTTTCCGCGCACAGTCGGGCAGGCGCGAGCGCTTGATAGGGCCCTAAGAAAGGATGGACAGAAGATAGATGAAGTTCTAAAAATAAGAATTAACGAGGAAGAGGGTATAAAGAGAATTATTGAAAGAGCAAAAACTTCCGGCCGTAGCGATGATAATAAGACCATTATTAAGGAGCGTTTTAAAATTTATCACCGCGAGATGCACCCGATTGTTGCCTACTATCAAAAACAAAAAAAATTAATAATTATCGATGGTCATGGCCAAATTAAAGAAATTTTTAACAATCTAATTACTAAAATAGAAAAAGCAATTAAATAAATTTCCCCTAAACTAACAAGCTAGTTTCAAAACAAAAAACCGCCAGAATCTGCTAGCGGTTTTTGTTATATTTTTTTCCAATGGTTCGATCGCTTGGATTTTATTTGCTTTCTTCGATTTCTTTGCCTTTAACAACAGCGACGATTGCCTTGCGAATTTCTGCGAGTAATTTTTTATCATCTTTAATTGTTTTCTTAGCGACCTCTCTTCCGGTTCCTAATTTAACATCACCGAAGGAATAAGTATTACCATTCTTTTTCACGACACCCTGCTCAACTCCTAAATCAACCAAGTCGCCAGCCACCGAGATACCTTCATTATACATAATATCAAATTCGCAGGTTTTGAAAGGAGCGGCAACTTTATTCTTAACAATTTTCGCCTTAACGCGATTGCCAATAATTTTTTCTCCTTGTTTTATTTGAGCGGCGCGACGAACTTCAACGCGCACCGAGCAATAAAATTTTAAAGCGTTGCCGCCACTTGTTGTTTCCGGGTTACCAAAGAAAACACCAATCTTATTTCTAATCTGATTAATAAATATTACAACTGTTTTTGTCTTTCCAATCGCTGCGGTTAATTTACGTAAAGCCTGGCTCATTAAACGGGCCTGAAGGCCCATATGTTGGTCACCCATATCACCTTCAATCTCTTTCTGCGGAACCAAGGCGGCTACGCTATCGACAACAATAACATCAACGGCATTAGACCGAACTAATGTTTCTACAATTTCCAAAGCTTGTTCGCCGCTATCAGGCTGTGAGAGCAACATTTCTTTTATATTAACTCCAATTTTAGCTGCATAATCAGGGTCTAGCGCGTGTTCCGCATCAACAAAAGCGGCGATGCCACCAGTTTTCTGTACTTCAGCCACGATATGTTGTGCCAAAGTTGTTTTTCCAGATGACTCCGGACCATAAATTTCAATAATACGACCGCGCGGCACGCCGCCAATACCGAAAGCTAGGTCAAGCGATAAGCAACCGGTTGAAATAGCGTCGACATTAGTCTTGCGCGCATCACCAAAGCGCATAATTGAACCTTCGCCGAACTTACTACGAATTTGTTCAATTGCGTTTAAGGCCGCTTCTTCTCGTTTCCCCTTATCTTCCCCGCGCTCGTGAGTAACTTTTTTTTCTCTGTCTTTAGCCATACGTTTATGTTTTAAATTTATTAATTATTTTAGTATAACACATTATCCCTTATGAAATTTTTAAAAAAATGTTTCTAAAAACTGTATTTATTTTAAATTATTTTTTGAACCTTTATGTGATTTCACTTGTATTTTAACCTCTTCCTTTAAAACCTAGTTAAAAACTGGAACGGCAGAGGTAATTTATAATCCTGACCACTTTTCGCTTTAAAAATTATTTCCGCCCCAATTTCTGTTTTCTGGTAATTAAAGAAATTATCTTCACCCTGGTCGATAGTCGTCTCTTCCCCTGCTTCCGGTTGAGCATTTTCTTCTTTCTGGTTATCCGACCATTCTTTTTTAACTAGATCGGCAAACTTTGTCCAAAATCCAGGAGTATCATTATTAGAGTCCGTCTCTTCTAAGTCGCCGCTGTCACCATCCGCTAGATCTATGTCGTTTTCTTCTATTGTCGTCCCTTGCGCCAAGCTCTTCCAATCTATCTTACGAATATAATCAATCATTGTCTTTCCCGGACCAACATTTTTTTGGAGATTAACATCAACAATACTTTCCGATGCTCCCACCAAGGCCCCCAAGGCTATCTGGCCCCTTTGGGCCAAATCACTATTAGCTATTTCCTCTTGTTTTTTTTGATCGGTGTTATAAAAAAAGGTTGCTAAGGAGGCAAGAGCCAAAAATAGTACGACTATGATTACTGAACCTAGAGTCTTACGAAGGCCAAACATAAATTAATGTTAAAAATTAAATTTATAATAATGTATTCTGACGTCCGGGGTGGCTGTCCCCAGAAAAAATATTAATTTCTCCGTATTGGCCGTCAAAGCCTGGCTTGATTATTAGTTCTCCGGCGCGTACCCGCCTTATCCCTTCGCTTATCCGGTTGTCTTCTTGATCCAGTTTTTCTAAATCTAAATTAAGCAAAATATCTAATTCCGGGCCAAACTTAGCGATTAAAGACGCATATTCTTTCTGCACAACCTTGGAGCTGCGGCTTTTAATGTTATAGGCCTCTGCTACTATCTTATCTAATTCTACAAGTTTTTTAAAGCCAACCGCGTTTTTTGGCCTTACACCGGCCGACCGATCAGCTAATTCTTCGACCCGATTTAAAACACCAATAATGAGCGGTTTCTTACAAGCTGGGCAAATATTTTTTAATTTCCGACTTTCGATCGGTTCACAACTGAATTTACAATCCCTATGACCATCAAAATGATACATCCCCTCTTCGGGATAGAACTCTATCGTCTCAATCATTCCTTTTTTGTTTTTTATATTATCGTAAATTTTTTGATAAGTTACGGGCTCGCTAAGTTCCATAATATTGGCTTCACGGGCAATATTGGTCAGACTATGGGCATCAGAATTAGATAACACTGTTAAATGATCCAGTGCTGAGAGGCGCCAATTCATTTCCGGATCACTCGACAGACCGGTTTCGTAGGCATAGATATGCTTAGTTTGCGCGCCGAAACATTCTTCAAGCGTATTAAATCCGGACTTAGAGCCAAAAACGGAAAACCAGGGCGTCCAAATATGCGCGGGATAGATTAAGAAATTCGAATCTATTTTTAAAAGAAGCGCGACAAGCTCTGGAGCCTTAATTCCTAAGATCGGGCGGCCGTCGGAACGAATATTGTATTTTTTGTCTAATTGTTTATTTAATTTTTCCGCCACGGCCATATTTGGAGCGTGAATAACTAAGTGGATTCTCCTAACTTTTTCTTGATCTTTATAAATTAGCGCCACCTCGGTAGAAAGAATAAATTTTACTTTATCGTCGGTAGCGATTTTTAATTTATAGAGACCGGATTCAGGGTCTGTTTCTACGAGCTCATTCTTTATTGATTCGAACCAAGCAGGATAGGTAAAGTCGCCGGTGGCGATAATATTTACTCCCTTCAAACGGCAGGCTGAATCAATATTCTCAAGCGTTAGTTTCGGTGAACAAGCACGCGAATATCGGGAATGGATGTGGAGATCGAGAATCTGGCGCATAATTTATTTATTAAAATTAGGAATATCATTTTTTATTACTGTACCATCCTGATTATACCCATCAAAAAGATATTTTAAATCATCTAGTAACGCGGTTACTTCCTGGGAATCAAATTTATCGTCAACCCAAATCGGCGTTTTACTTTTCTCGTCCGGCTTAACGGAACACATCAAATTTTGCGTCTTTTCTTCGAACTCTTTAACGGACATCTTTTCTAAACCTTTAGTTTTTTTAAAATTAAATTTTAAAAACTTAAATTCGCCCCCGAAGGTTTCATTGAAAATCAATCTTTCGGTTGTTCCCTCATTATTTACATAATCGATTCCTCCCCATTTAACCTCGCCCGATTTAGGGCTTTTCACAAATTCCAATGAATACGTGTGCGTTTCTATCTTTCCATCAGAGCCTAGCACTGGAGCGTCGCCATGCATATGCGGAGTCTTAATGTCGGCAAAATAATAACCAGGCATGCCCCTGTCTTCATCACTCCCCTCTAAAATTTTAAAACTATTTTTATTAATGTTATAAATTTTTTCTATCACCTTGATTAAAGAATCTTTAGCTTGTTCTGGACCATTCTCCGAATTTTGTTTTAATTCTATTTTGGCTCGAGAGTTAAAATCATTTTCAGCGGTTGTTTGTGCTTCTGGTTTTTCCGCCGCAATTAGTAAACCAGAGCTTAATATCATCGCTTGAGCGAGGGGTCCCAATCTAGAATCTCTTATTCTATCGAGCAAGCTAAAATCATTATTTTCTTTATTCTTTTCTGCTGAGTCACCCTTCTCCGCACCAAATTCAGCCCGATTTTCTGGTCTTTCTTCTAAGCCATTTCCTGCCTTCGGCGAAAATAAATTTTTTTTCATGCTTAGAGACATAAAAAGTTTATAATAAATTTTCGGCGGTATTTAATTCATCTAAACTATTAATGCCCATCGCTTCGTGTGGCTCGATATTAACAGTACCAACTTCATAACCTTGTTCAAAGGCAATATTTACCATATCGGTCAAGTAATATTCCTGCTGATTGTTATTATTACGCAAAGTCGGAATATTCTTAAACAACCAGACAAAATTAAAACACATAAACCCGGGATTAACTTCAGTAATGAGCTTTTCTTCTTCGCTCGCATCTTTAAATTCGACTATTTTTTGAATTTTGCCGCTAGTGCCATGGATAATTCTGCCCCAGCGATAAAAATTTTGTCGCCAACCATCAAAATCTGGCAAATTGGTCGGCATAATAACCAAGGCTTCCGGCTTGAGATTCGCAAAAGCTTTAATTGACTCTACCTTAAGAAAAGGGTGGTCGCCATAAAGGACAATTATCGTATCAATTTTAGTGTCGCTATTTAAGAGACTAGCTTGCGCGCAAGCGACAGCGTGCCCGGTACCGAGCTGCTTATCTTGAATCGCATATTCCACGTTATATTCTTTAAGCTCTTGGCTGATTATATCTTTATTGTCAGGTGAAACTACTACAATTGGCCTAGGATCAACCTGAGAAGCAACGACCGAATCCATTAAATATTTAATCATGGGACGATTTTTTAGCGGAACGAGAACTTTTGGTAATTCCGAGTTCATGCGCGTACCCTTACCGGCCGCCAGGATGATAATACGAGTCATAATTTAAAAAAATAAGGAAAATCTATGAATAATTTCCCTTATATTTTAGCATTTTTAGGGCGAGCGAGCAACCACTATTTTATGAAATATTTTATTTAATATAAGCTAAAATTTTATCTTTAATTTCTTTTACTTTACTTTCGGCCCGGGCCAATGTCTTCGCCTCTGCGTAAACGCGAATAATTGTCTCCGTATTAGAAGCGCGCAAATGTACCCAAGAATCTGACCAATCAATTTTAATGCCATCAATATCGGTAATTTTTTCCGAGCTATAATCTAATTTTATTTTTTCCATGATTTCTTTTACGTTTATCTCCGGGGTTAATTCTATCCTATCTTTTACCATAAAATATTCCGGTAACTCGCGCTTCAACTCAGAAACGGTTTTATTTTTTTGCGCGAGCTGAGTTAAAAATAGGGCAATGCCGACAAGCGCGTCCCGCCCGTAATGTAATTCCGGAAAAATAACGCCGCCATTCCCTTCGCCGCCAATAACCGATTTTATTTCTTTCATCTTCGTAACGACATTAACTTCGCCGACAGCCGCCGCCTCGTACCGCCCACCATGTTTTTCGGTGATATCCTTAAGCGCGCGCGATGACGATAAATTAGAAACGGTATTCTTTGTATATTTACCAGGATTAGTACTATCAATGAGCGAAAAATTTTCTAAAACGTAATCGGCAATCGCGACAATCGTATATTCTTCACTAAGCATCTCCCCATTTTCATCTATAAAAGCCAGACGATCGACATCCGGATCAACAACAATGCCTAAATCGGCTTTTTCTTTCTTAACCGTCTCCATAACTTGAGTTAAATTGGCCGCAATTGGCTCCGGCTTATGGGCGAATCGACCATTGGGTTCACAATTTAATTCAATAATATTTTCTGCTCCCAATTCTTTAAGCAAACTAGGCACAATCATGCCACCAACAGAATTAATGCCATCCACGACAATTTTGAATTTCTTCTGCGCAATTAATTCTTTATTAACCAAGCTGAGGTTTAATATTTTTTTTAGGTGTTCTTGATCGAGATAAGCATCGAGAATATAGTATCCTAGGTTTTCTTCACTCACAAAATTAAAATCTTGCTCGCGCTCCGCTAATTCTATGATTCTTTCTCCGTCTTCTTTTGATAAAAATTCGCCTCTCGCGTCTAGAAGCTTAAGCGCGTTCCAACCCTGCGGATTATGGCTGGCGGATATAATAATGCCTCCTTGCGCTTTCTGGCTCTCTACCGCTATCTCTACGCTCGGGGTTGAAGCAAAACCCATGTCTAAAACATTAATACCTAAACTATTTAAGGCACCGGAAACAATATTTTTTGTCATTTCGCCTGAAATACGTGAATCCCGACCTATAACTATTTTATGTTTACTATTAGGATGTTTTTCAATGACAAAAGTCCCATAAGCAAGGGTAAATTTAAGAATATCAACAGGGGTTAGGTTTTCTCCGGTTTTTCCACCGATGTTACCGCGGATACCGGAAATTGATTTGATTAAAGACATAAAATTTTAATTATATGAACATTACACCGTTCTTATTATAACAGTCTTTCGGGCAATTAAAAAACGCCAGTTGTGGCTGGCGTGTTGCGTCGAGACTTAAACGGGGTTATTTTCTCCGCTTTCTGGTATGATGGCGACGGCATCATTTTTGTCGAAATGATATCGGTTGCCGAGCTCCCAATGCGTGAGATTATGGATATCACCATACCACCTTGAATCTCTTTTGTTAAAGTGGATATAATCACACCACATATCTTCAGGTTGCCCGGTTATGGTTCCCAGAAAATATATCCGATCCTTATCTTCCCAATTTTTTGGGATTAACTGCGGATACTTTAACAAATAATTCTTCATTGTGGTATTCATCAATTTGTAGCCGTCGAGCAATTTTTTCATACCGCTGTAAAAATAGTTATCTTCCTGAAGTTCTGGTGGACAAACAAATAGCTGCGGTTTATTTTTATTAAAATCAATCTCTCCGAAACAAACGTTGGTGACAAGGCGAACGTCTATTCTATTCGGATTTGGATTTTGGTCAGTGTTTACCACGTGCTTCTGGATATCGATTTTCATTTCGGCTTCTTCGCGAACTACTTTCACCAGTTCGCTTAAATCTAAAACCTCATCAGAACGACAGGCAATGCGATACAAGTCGCGCTCTGTCCAGCCAGCCTCAAATAACTTTTTAATAAATTTCGCAACGATCACGTGTGTCATCCCGTTAGGAAATCGAACAATGTTATTTTTTCTCATGATATGAGGGATTTTAAGGGTTTTAACGAACAAATTATTGATTAATAATGTATCTTAACGCCAGGCAGTAAAAATGTCAAATCATTTCTCCATTAAAAAATCACCGGAGTAATCCGATGATTTTTTGAATAGCTTCTAAAATCAGAAATAAATTTCCGATAAAAAAACACCATTGTTCTGGCGGCGACCTACTTTCCCAGGGCTCAGGCCCAAGTATCATCGGCGCTGGAGGGCTTGACTACTGAGTTCGGGATGGGATCAGGTATGACCCCTCCGCTCAAACCACCAGAACAATGGCGTCTTTTTTATATACCATTGTTTTAACAATAAATTCAGATTGAGTAAAGAAACAAAAATACTTTGAAAATAAAAGTGTGGGAAAATCTTACGACATATTAGTACCGCTCCGCTCAATCCATTACTGGACTTACACGTACGGCCTATCAAGGTTATATTCTCTAACCAGTCTATGAAACCTAATCTCAGAGACAGCTTCGCGCTTAGATGCTTTCAGCGCTTATCTTAACCGAAGGTAGCTACCCTGCGATGCCCTTGGTAGAACAGCAGGTACACTAGAGCTTCGTCCTTCCCGGTCCTCTCGTACTAAGGAAGGGCCTCTTCAAGTTTCCACGACCACAGTGGATAGGAGACCGACCTGTCTTACGCATGTTTTCACTTATTACTAAGTGCATTGGACTATACCTTCATCCCGAAACGCTTTCAGGAGGCCGACGTTTAGTCTCTACGGGGTCAACTTATGTTTGATGCGCTTCTTGGAATAATTTATCTCCCCAAATTGATTAATTAAATCCATTAATCTGGAGAAATCACCTGCATTTTTTACTAGAGACTTATATTTAAATATCTTCTCTAGCAAGTCTGCTTGTCGGCGCTTTAGAATTAAATATGGTTTAATTTTTTGAATTAAAGATAATATTTCTTCTTTTCGACCGATTGTATATTCTAAGATTCCATCTTTTCTTCTTCGCAAATAGCCACAATCTAACATTTTACAAATTTTTTGAAAATTTGTTTCGTCTTTGGCGGATTGGAATAATACTATATAAGGAGCAATTTGAAAACCATAACGATAAGTTTCGTTTGGTTTTAGCCTCACATAAATACTTCCATCACCGTCAATGAATCCTGCTAAATACGCTAGTTGTTGTTGCGTTAATTTTAACATAAGCGACTTCCCTCGATATTATCCTAACATATGACAGGTTGTTTTTCAACTCTTGTTAGGACTTCATCGATATGAGTCAGCTTTTTATACCAATATCAATTACTCGATATTGCCGCCGTAATTTGATGTCTTTCCCTCGTGGATTCAGAGTGTTTAATGGCCAATAATATTAGCCGCTAAACGGTCTGAACCCAGCTCGCGTGCCGCTTTAATGGGCGAACAGCCCAACCCTTGGGAGCTTCTCCACCCCCAGGATGCGACGAGCCGACATCGAGGTGCCGAACCAGGTCGTCGATGTGGACTCTTGGACCTGACTAGCCTGTTATCCCCGGAGTAGCTTTTATCCGATGAGCTTCCACCATCCTATATTGAATGGTCGGATCACTAAGTTCCGCTTTCGCGACTGCTTGACTGGTAAGTCTCGCAGTAAAGCCAGCTTATGCCTTTACACTATCTCCCGGGTTTCCATTCCGGGATAGCTGACCTTTGTAAACGCCTCCGTTACTTTTTGGGAGGCATCCGCCCCAGACAAACTACCCACCAGACACTGTCCCCTGAATTTCAGGGTGAGAATTAAAAATAGACAAGGGTGGTATCTCACTGGCGCCCGAAGGCTCCCACCTATTCTGAACATGTGTATCCCTAATTCAATATCAAGTTGTAGTAAAGCTTCACGGGGTCTTTTCGTCCAACTGTGGTTAACGAGCATCTTTACTCGTCTTGCAATTTCACCGAGTACTTCGTTGAGACAGTGCCCAAGTGGTTAAGCCATTCGTGCAGGTCGGAACTTCATAATTAGCATTATATTACTATAATGATTAGACTATACTTTCATCTTGCTATCATCTTTAGGAGGTCATTTCGATTATATTTCTTATTACCATCGACATTTAACTTCTCACTTAGCTTAATTATCTCTTCTAATCCTTCTCGGGAAAGGTGATGATTTGAATATATTAATTCGCAAATCTTTGCGAACCTTTCAAATTCATCTTTCTTGGAAGTCATTAGAGGATATTTCTTGAAATGGGGAATAATAATTTTCATTAGTTCTGTTATATTCCGCACTTCAAATTTATAGTTTTGGTCCTTTTTTGAGAACCGGACTCCCCCGCAACGGAAAAACCGTTGGAAGAAGAAAATTATATCTTGACTGCGTTTATGTTGACTAACGGAGAAGCTTGGTCTAACTTCTATCCCTAACTTCATTTTACTTCTTAAAGAAAATGAAATTAAGAAACAACCTTCTCCATCAACGAAACCAGTGATATAAGATTTTGTATCCATAAATTTTAATTAAGCCTCCATGGATGATCTTTTTTAGCAAGAGCTGACGTGTTACTCCAATAAAGGAGTCTCGCCTTTCGGCTCAGTCGTTACGGGTCTCTATTTAAATAGAGTTCCCACGGTATTGCCCTCTGTTTTAACCTAAACAGTAAGGTTTCACCGTTATGAGTCAGTTTACTTTTAATGTATTGCTACATTTTCGGGCAAGTTGATTCTCTGTTATTAACAGAGTCCGACCAATTTTACCCGACAAGGAATTTCGCTACCTTAGGACGATTATAGTTATCGCCGGCGTTCATCCGCGCTTGGATTCAAAGCTTCGCCTTACGGCTAACCTCTCCTCTTAACGTTCGGACACTGGCCAGGCATCACCCTCTATACATCCTCTTGCGAGTTAGCAGAGAGCTATGTTTTTGATAAACAGTCCCTTGGGCTCTTTAGCTGCGGCCCCATTGCTGGGGCAGGCCTTATCTCTAAATTACGGCCGCTGTTTTGCCGAGTTCCTTAACGAAGTTTCTCTCGTACATCTGAGGCTTCTCGCCTCACCTACCTGTGTCGGTTTACGGTACGATTACTGTTGCCTTAGCCCTAGAGGTTTTTCTAGTCAACTCTTCCGCTTGAATTGATTCCGCCTTGCGGCTTCATCTCCTTTCAATCTCTTGAAACTATTGGTCCGGATTTGCCTAGACCGTTTCTTGAGAACAAAAACGTACATACCATAGCACGCTCAAACCTTGGAGTTGCGTCCCCCCTTCGGAAAACAACAGTAGTGCTGGAATATTAACCAGCTCATCCATCGGCTAGCTCCCGCACTACACGGGATACGCCTTAGGATCGACTAACCCTGGGTCGATTTTCGTTGCCCAGGAAACCTTAGGTTTTCGATGGGCGGGGTTTTCGCCCGCCTTTTTGCTACTCATGCCAACATTCTCCCTTCCCTCCGCTCCACCGTGCCTCACGACACGACTTCAACGCTGAAGGGAATGCTCCTCTACCACTCCCTAAATAAATTTAGAAAGTTCACGTCTTCGGTACTATACTTAGCCCCGATAAATTTTCGGCGCGAAACAACTTGATTAGTGAGCTATTACGCTATCTTTAAAGGATGGCTGCTTCTAAGCCAACCTCCTAACTGTCGTAGTCACAACACCACCTTTTACACTTAGTATAGATTTAGGGACCTTAGACTGTGATCCGGGCTGTTTCCCTTTTGACTGATGGACCTTAGCGCCCATAGTCTGACTCCCGAATTATACCTGCAAGTATTCGGAGTTTGATTGAAGACGGTATCTTGCGACCCGCCCTCATCCAGTGCTCTACCCCCTGCAGTCAACATTCGAGGCTAGCCCAAAAGCTATTTCGAGGAGAACCAGCTATTGCCGAGTTCGATTACAATTTCTGCGCTAACCACAAGTCATCCCATAGTGTTGCACGGCTAATGGGTTCGGTCCTTCCTCCATCTTTCGATGAAGTTCAACCTGCTCATGGTTAGATCACCCGGCTTCGGGTCTTGTCCATGCGACGAATGTATCACTCGCGTTACGCGAGCTTTTAGACTCGTGTAAAACACGAGCGATACACAAACGGGCTATTAACCCTCGCTTTCACTCTGCATGCTCTCCGGAGGAGATTATGCAAGCCACATAGAACAAACTCGTTGGCTCATTCTTCAATAGGCACGCCGTCACCCCTTGCGGGGCTCCGACTCTTTGTAAGTATATGGTTTCAGGTACTATTTCACCTCCCTAAACGGGATGCTTTTCACCTTTCCCTCACGGTACTTGTTCACTATCGATCATAAGAAGTATTTAGTCTTAGGTCATAGTCGACCTGGCTTCAAACGGGATTTCACGAGTCCCGCCCTACTTAAGACCATTAGCCACGAAGAGTTAATTCCTTTCACTTACCGGGCTATCACCGTCTCTGGCTGAGCTTTCCAGCTCATTCAATTAGAAATTATCTTTTTTTACTTCGCCCCGTTGATCTGGCAACAAGCGCTAATATCTTGCAACACCGAAAAAACATGTGGTTCCAGAACCTTCCGCAATCAATCTAGTAAACTAGACTAATTACTCAGTTATTTCGGTTTAGACTCCTCCCCTTTCGCTCGCCACTACTCAGGGAATGATTATTATTTTATTTTCCTCCGGCTACTAAGATGTTTCAGTTCACCGGGTCTTCCAGCTCGCCTAAAAGGCTGAGCTTCCTCTATCTTCAATAGAGGGGGTTTCCCCATTCGGAGATCTGCGGGTCAAAGGTTGCTTGCCACCTCGCCGCAGCTTATCGCAGGCTGCTACGTCCTTCATCGTCTTCTTATGTCAAGGCATCCACCATACACTCTTAATGAGATTTTCCCACGCTTTTATTTTCTAATGCTACTAAAAGCGCGTTTTTAACATCTTACACAGCCCCTTTATCTCGGACGAAAAAGTTGAGATAAGGGATAAGATGTCACTTACTTATATTTTTGATGTCTTTACTCTAACATGGATTGTTAATGGACTCAGGGGCGCAAAAAAACCGCTTTCGGCGGTTCTAAGTAATCGCAAAATAGCCAATTATTTAGAATCGCTTATTAAAATGATTTCTTAACTGTTTTTGCATATTATTTTCGGCTTTTATAGCCCTGTTGAAACTGTTAACAATTATAGCTGTTTTAAAAATAATGTCAAGGGTTCTAAAACATCTAAAAAATGGCCTAATTTAGGCCAAATTTTGCTTTTCCAGTATTTATAATTACTATTTTACTTTGGGGCGGTATTTCTTTTTGGAGTTGCAAGAGTAGTCCCATGGCCGAGGCCCCGGAATATTCCGCTTGTATCCCCTGATCATTTAAAAGTTTGTAGCCAGACTCAATTGAATTCTCGGTAACTTCAACTATTCTAGACTCCGTACCGCAATAACCGCGCCGTGCCAATAAATCAATATAAGTTTGTGACATGCTTGTAAACGGTCTAAACGGGGCATACAATTTAACAGCCTTGGTCTGAGGATTATTGGAGGTCGCTCCGATAAAATGGCATTGCCTAATTTTTTCTTTATCACCGTTATAAACTTTATCACAAGTTTCACTAGTCAAAATATATTTCGCGATATTGATTATGTTCTCATAAAGCTGTCCCGTGCCGAAGGGTGCGAATACATAATCTGGATTTTCATTTAAAATTTCATAACTCAACCAATCATAAAAACGAATGGTAGGGTCGAACCCTTTATTCGAAGTTATATCGAAACCGTTTATATTATCAGTTAATTTTAAGATATCTTCAGATGATAACATCTGACCACTTAAATCGGCTTGATAAACATCACAGCCCAATGATTCCAGCGCTTCTACCGCTTCTTTCTTCACACTTATATCAGCTAAAACTTTCAAATTGGGCAGATTAAATCTTTTTAATTTTGTCTGGACAGCTAGAGCGGCTGACCCAGCACTAATCAAAGAAAGTTTTGGCAAAGGCTCAGACAAGTGGCTGTTTCTGGCTTTTGTTTTTAAAATATCAGCATAAACCGCCACGATTTCCCAAGCCATTCTATCTTTATGTGTGCCCGTTTCATTAGTACTCTCGTCTTTCACCCAAACATTATCGAAGCCTGGCACCATAATTCTCTTGGTCTCACTAACAGGGAAACGAGTCCCTTGTGCGCTTAAAGATGCTTCAATTATATCATTTAAAATTTTTTGTTCTTCCGGGCTAATCATAAAAAATCAAGAAACAATCAGCTGTTCTTTATTAATTGTCTAACACATTTGGATCTTCCATCTGTCTTAAGGCTGCTTCCCGACTAATTTCTCCTGTTTGATAGAGCTCTTTAATATGCCGATCAAGGGTAATCATGCCAATAGAAGAGTTGGTCTCAATAGTACTTTTAATTTGGGCAATTTTTCCTTCTCTAATTAAATTAGCGACCGCTCCATTATTAAGCAGAATTTCTCGAGCGGCAATTCTTCCGCCTGATTGCCGAGTTAAGAGCCGTTGGGAAATAACCGCCGATAAAACAGCCGACAACTGCGACTTAATTTGCGTCTGCTGATAGGGCGGAAAAATATCAATAATACGATCAATTGTTTGGGAGGCACTATAAGTATGAAGAGTGGCGAGAACTAGGTGGCCAGTCTCCGCTAAGGTAACCGCGGTTGAGATGGTTTCTAAATCGCGCATTTCGCCAAGCATAATAACATTGGGGTCTTGGCGCAAGACATGTTTCAGACCGGAAGCAAAACTGAGCATATCGCTTCCTAGTTGACGCTGAGAAATAATACTTTTATTAGGTGTAAAAACATATTCAATCGGATCTTCAAGGGTAATAATATTACAACGCCTGGAATCATTAATATGATTAACCATGGCTGCCAGCGTAGTTGATTTACCGCAACCCGTTGGCCCAGTAATTAAAATAAAACCCTGAGGCAAATTAAGCAAATCACTAACTACTGGCGGTAAGCCAAGTTCGCCGAGCGTCGGCTTTCTTTCGTCAATAATGCGCGCCACTATCGTGACATTACCCTTCTCAAAAGCACAATTAACTCGAAAACGATAACTCTCAATTTGATAACTAAAATCTAAATCTCGCTTATCAAGAAATCTGTTTTTCTGTTCTTTGGTTAAGAGAGTATTGAGAAAATTTTCTAAATCCAGGGTAGCCAGATTTGTAAAGCCACCATCGGGCACTACCTCGTTAATATCAACTAATTGCCCATCAATTCTAAAAATAGGACTTTGCCCAAAAAGTAAATGAATATCTGACGCTTTTTTTTCGGCGGCTAACCTAAAAAGATTATTAATATCCATATTGTAAAAAATAATTTACCAATTCATTTTTTTAAGACCGTTTGCGGCCGCCTCAACTTGCGCTTCCTGTTTTGAAGACCCCTTGCCGCTGGCAATCATCTCTTCGCCGAGATATAAACCGACTGTAAAAATTTTGGCGTGGTCCGGACCGACTTCATCAAGAATTTGATAATGTGGTGTTACACCTTTTTCTTCTTGCGACTTTTCTTGAAAACGAGATTTGGGATCAAGATAGGTTTGATTTTTTAAGATATCATCTAGTTTAGAGACTACATTTTTCAAAATAAATTTCTGAGCGACTACGATTCCCTGATCTAGATAAATCGCACCAATAATTGCTTCAATCGCATTGGCGAGAATGAACTGACGTGATTTTTTATTCTTATCGCGCGATTCTCCTTTAGAAAGGTACAGATATTCTTCAACTTCTAATTCGGCCGCAATTTCATACAACATTTTAGCGTTAACAAGCGACGCACGCCAATTAGTTAAGTCTCCCTCTGGCGTGTTCACAAAATTCAAATATAAAAATTCTGTAACAACAATCTCAAGCACAGCGTCACCTAAAAACTCCAGCCTTTCGTTGTGGCCAATTTTGAAATCAGGATGTTCATTAAGATAAGAACGATGAACTAGCGCCTGTTTCAATAAGCTGTCGTTCTTAAAAGTAACTCCGATTCTTTTTTGTAATTTTAATAAATCATTGTTCGTCATAAATCTGATAATAGCGATATGGACAAAAGACGCCTATTCTTTTGGCGCCTCGCTTGTCTTATCTTCTTTTGTTTTATTTTTTTCTTCTTCTAATTTTGCCGCTTCCGCTTCCTCTTTGTTATCACGCTTCTGAATTTCTGGTTCATCATTATATAGGGCGCCCAATACGCCGTTAACAAATTTCCCCGAAGAGTCGCCGCCAAAGCTTTTGGCGATTTCAATCGCCTCATTAATAACCACTCGAGGCGGCACGGCTGTATAAAGTAGTTCAAAAATTCCTAAACGTAAAATATTGCGATCAACTGTTGTAATCTGATCGAGCGGCCATTCTGTCGCATATTTTATAATGTATTTATCAATTTTGGTAACACTGTCGCGAACACCCGTTACTAAATTCTTTACAAAACCACCGTCGTCGAAATTTGGTGCAAAATTAGCAAAATTTTCCGCAGTTAAGCGCTCTAAGTCACCGTCTTTTTTTCCATTAAAATCCCAAGCAAATAAAGTTTGCAGGGCAATGGTTCGAGCTAAATGTCGGTTAGACATATATTATTTTTTCTTAGCTTTGATTGCTTTTGTTTTTAAAACAACTCGTCCCTTATAGGTGCCACAAAAAGTACAAACTGTATGCGGTTTACGCATTTTGCCACATTTTGGACATTTCGTTAAAGTAAGTTTTTTAAGTGCTAAGTGAGCCCGGCCACGATGTGTCGCCGCATGGGTCTTCTGTTTCTTTGGGTTAGCCATAAAATAAAAAATTAATGATTACATTTTTAGTATAACGTAAAGGCGCTATTAGTCAACTTAAACTAGAGGCTTCGGCCCCATAACCGCTTCAAATTCATCTTTTTCAATCGTTTCTTTTTCCAACAAAGTAGACACGATTTTTTCTAATTGTTCCTTATGACCATTAATAATAGCCTGCGCCTTGGCTTCGCCCTGTTTAATAAAGCCAGCAATTTCTTCATCAATTCTCTCGGCCACCTTCTCGCTATAATCACGCTGTTCATGAATTTCGCGCCCTAAGAAAATCATCTCTTCTTTTTGACCATAAGTACGCGGACCCAAGTGATCGCTCATACCAAAATCGGTTACTAGACTGCGAGCCAACGCGGTAGCCCGGCGTAAATCAGAAGTTGCGCCAGTCGTTACCTCGCCAAAAATATCTTTCTCCACGACATGACCCGCAAGTAAAACCGCAATCTCAGAAATAAACTCTGATTTAGCATGCATATGGCGATCTTCGGTTGGCGCCTTAAGTGTATAACCGCCCGCCGATCCACGGGAAATAATTGAAACCTTATGAACCGGATCGGCATCAGGCAAAAAATGAGAAACTAACGCATGGCCCGCCTCATGGTAAGCCGTTATCTTTTTTTCTTTATCATTAATAACACGACTTTTTCTTTCCGGACCAATCATTACTTTCTCAATCGCTTCAAATAAATTTTCATTTACAATTTCTTTTTTATCTTCGCGAGCCGCAAGGATTGCCGCCTCATTTAAAATATTCGCTAAATCAGCGCCCGAAAACCCAGCCGTGCGCTCGGCAATCTTTCTTAGATTAACCCCCTTAGCTAAAGGCTTCTTGCGCGCGTGAACCAAGAGAATCTCTTCACGATCTTTTAAGTCTGGTAAATCAATTGTGACGCGACGATCGAAGCGCCCCGGACGAAGCAAAGCTGGATCTAAAACATCCGGCCGATTAGTCGCGGCAATAACAATAATATTCTGCGTTGGCTCAAAGCCATCCATTTCTACTAATATTTGATTTAGAGTTTGTTCTCTTTCATCGTGCGAACCTCCCATGCCAGAACCACGGCGACGACCGACAGCATCAATTTCATCAATAAATAAAATACAAGGAGCATTTTTTTTCGCCTTATCAAATAAAGAACGAACGCGCGAAGCTCCGACGCCGACAAACATTTCAACGAATTCAGAACCGGACATATGAAAAAATGGTACCTTTGCTTCACCAGCGACTGAACGCGCGAGTAATGTTTTGCCCGTTCCCGGGGCGCCTAATAATAGGACACCGCGCGGAATTTTTGCGCCTAGTTCATGAAATTTTTTCGGAAATCTTAAAAACTCAACAATTTCTTTTAGCTCTTCTTTTGCTTCCTTAGCACCGGCCACGTCTTTGAAGGTGGTCCGATTTTTTTCATCCGGCTTAAAATCTTTAGCTGTTGACTGACCGAAACTCATAGCACGTGAGTTAGCACCTTGCACTCCGCGCAACATAAAGAAAATAAAAACACCAACTAATATAAAGGGAAATAAAAAGGGCGCAATATTAATTAAAAAATATTCCCAGCCCGTTTCTTCTTTGACAGAAATTTTTATCGCCGTTGATTTTACCGGATCAACTTTATAATTACTCAGTAGAGTCGACAAAGACTCTGCCGGCTCCTTCGAAACCGTTTCTTTAGAATTATCCTTAAGAGTAACGATTAATTTATTACCGCTCACTATGATTTCAGAAACCTGATCATTATTGATTTGATTAATCAGCGCTTCAATGCCAACCGCATTACTCTTGGCTGCTCCGCTCGAAAATGAACTAAAAATAGCCGCGATTAGCAGGAAAACTGCAAAAAAAACCAAAAAATTTTTAATTAATTTTTTCATGTATTTGGAATTAATAAGTATTTTTATTATAGGTTATAAAGACGTTTTTGGCAAAAGCGCCCGATTTATTCGGACGCTTTTTATAGTTCAATAAGTCTTAATTAAAATTTATTTAGCTTTCTTAACGGCTTTTACTTTCTTTTCTTTTTTCTCGGCCTTAGCTTCCTTAACCTCTTCTTTGGTCTCTTCTTTTGCCTCCGTTTCTAACTTTTCTTCTTTTTCTTCGCCTTTCTTTATTTTGCTTGCTTTCTCAGCTTTTGGTTTGGCGGCCTCCTTCCCTTCACCGGCTAACTTTAAGCCTAAACGATGTTCAGATGGAGAAATGCTAACGACTTCAAAATTTTTAACTTCACCGGGCTGGTATAAATCAGTAATTTTTTCCTTAGCACTAATATTCAATAAGCTAACATGAGCTAAGCCATGAATTTCTTCATCGAGTTTAACAAATAAACCAAACGGATTAATTTTTAAAATCGTGCCCGATACAATCTGGCCAGTTTTATACTTAGCACTAGCTTCTAACCACGGGTCAATTAATAATTTTTTCGCACTTAAGAATACTTTAGCGCCATCAATAGAAATAATTTCCGCCTTAATTTTATCACCAACCTTATACATCTCACTCGGAGAATCAATTCTTTGCCAGGCTAATTCGGAAATATGGACTAAGCCTTCGATGTTCTCTCCAAAAGTAACAAAAACACCAAAGTTAGTGATCGCCGTAATTTTACCATCAACCTGCAAGCCCACCTTATATTTATCAAGAGCTGGTTTCTGTTTTTTATTCCAAACATCCTTTTCGCTGAAAATAATTTTATTATCTTCTTCACTCAAAGTCATGACGGTTACCTCGAATTCAGAACCAACAAAAGATTTTAATTTTTCTAAAATTTTACTCTTATCGCCGCCAGAAATGCGCGGATAATTTTCCGGAGCTAACTGGGAAACCGGCAAAAAGCCATCGATTTGGCAATAACGGCTGAGTAATCCGCCTTTATTAGCATCAACGATCTTAACTTTAACCGTAGTCTTATCTTTAACTGCTTGGCGTAGTTTATTCCAGGCCTTTTCTTGACCGACCAAACGAAAGGAAAGCTCAAGCTCGCCATTTTCATTTTCTTCGTCAATAACAGCCGCTTCGATTTCATCCCCCGGTTTTAAACTAGAAAATTCCTCAACTTCATTATAAAGTTCCGGACCGCGAACGATACCCATTAAAATACCGTCCACATCTAATTTCACTTCTGATTTAGAGGCGGTTACGACTTTACCCTTAATAATATCACCAACTTGGGGAATCTTAATTGTATCTTTCTCAAGTAACTGCCCGAACTCGCTCGTCACTTCTAAATTCTTGTCTTCCATATAAAAAAATTTTACCTAACCTAGTCTTGCGACCAAGCCCTCCGGCCACCTAGGCTTAATAAGCCCTAAAATCCAGAGGTGTTTTAATAGGTGTTTATTAAATTTGATTATCTATAGTATAAATGATAATTATCTCTCTGTCAATCTTGTAGCTAAACAAAAACTCGCCCAATTAGGGGCGAGTTTTTAATATAATAAATAGAAATAAACTATTAGATGGCAACGTTCTGAGAATTTTGAAATCTCTGTTTCTCTTCCAGCGTCTCTTTGGTATCTTTTTTCATTTTATCAAACTCTGGGCCGTCAATATTAGTAGCCTCATATTCGGCGGCAACTGCGTGAGCTACTTTCTTTAGCTCATCGCCTTTTAAGCCCTGCGACTCTAGCATTGAAATTACATTTTTTATTCTACCGTCAGTAAATTTATATTTAGTGCCCACGCCATCAACGGTGTCCATAAGCTTCATGGCAGCCACATCGGATAAATTTTGGCTCTTCAAAAAATCAGCAGCCTTTAATTCTACCTTTGTTCTGTGTACTGCATTTTGGCGAGCAACTTCCGCATCAGTAGTGGCACCACCCTGGCTAGTCATAAAATTCCAAATTTTACCGCCTAGTGATCTTTTGCTTTGTTTATCTTTTTCTGATGCTTCATATGTTTCGACGTCTTGCTTTTGCTTAGCACGAAGATTCGCAACTACTCCGTCAGGAGTAATTTCTTGGGATTCGGGTTTTTTAAATTCCTCAATCCCCTGCTGAATCTTTGAGTATTCTTCGTCGCTAGTTTTCTTGTCGTGCTCCATCGCCATGATTAACTTCGCTTCCTCAACTATAGCCTCTTCAGCTAATTTCTTAGTGTCAACTAAAGTTGATTCATTGGCAATTTCCTGCTTAGCTGGTTCCAAGGTTTCTGTATCGTTAGTTAATACCTCTTTCATAAATTTAAAATGCTAGTTAATTAGCTCTCTTTATATATAATAATAAATAAATTTGGTTATGTCTAATGAAAGTATAACATATATACAATAATATGTCAATATATACTAAAATTAACGATTTCTGGCTATTTTTCCTAATAAAAAACCCCTTTATACAAGAGGTTCCATTAATTTAGGCATATCACTCCCATTCCGAGGACTGATCCTGTCTTTTTTCTCTGCCAATAATGTTTTTCTTCATTAAGCAGAATTTTAAAAAAGTGGAAACGGGAGTCTGGCGCCAAATAGTTTACTATTCCATTCTCGCAGATAAATAGGCTGCTGGGTGGGAAATTTTGAATATTTGGGTCGAGCGCTAACTCGGGGTTAGGCATGGGGTCATAATTGTGGACAAAATGTCCGAACTTTTCAACCCATAGCTCGTGCTGTGTTCTTTCTGTTTTCATGGGTGAAAAGATTTAAATGAACATTTTTAGCACAGTTTGTGCTAATAAAAATTACTTCTTTTCAACCTACCACATTACTTTTTAAATGTCAATAATATAATAAAATAAACATTTGACATAAATTGAATATCGTTATAATATGCAAAATCGACCATAGCTCTTTAAAATAATAATTTAACCAAAACCATACCGGATGGAAAGATTTATTGAAATTAAGAATTTCGGGGTCAATCTTTTAACACTCCTGTTCTTCGTAACCATATTTTTTACTATTATTCAGGCTTATGCCTTAGTCAAACAAAACAATAAAATAGTAAAAAATCGATCAGGAAAATCCGTTTCATTTTTTTTCTTTTCATATTATGGATTTTCTGCCTTGGCTGTAATTGTCTACGGCCTGAACGCAAATAGCTTGGCCCTAACCATTAACGGCCTTCTTGGCCCCCTAGCTTTAATCATCGTAATTAACCTTTTACGCTTTAAAGTTATCGGCTTAAAAGAAAAGCTCATCGGTCTGAGCTCGTTCATCGTTTTACCCCTGATAATCTTAGTCCCTCAAAAAGATTTACTATTTTTAATCTTCGGGCTAGTGATTAGCGGAGCGCTGGGTTCACAAATACTGGAAATTTGGAAGAATAAAAGCGCCGGCTCGGTTCATCCGGGACAAGCCATTGTCAGCTTATTTTCAAATTCATTCTGGCTTAGTTATGCTCTTATCATGAACATTTGGCCGCTTAAAATTGTAAACGGGCTTGGCTTATTACTCTGGGTGATAATGCTTATGTCTTACTTTAAATTCAAACCAACAAATATCCCTCAAACTCTCCCTTAGGAGAGTTTTTTATTATTTAAAAATTTTATCCTTACAACAGGCTGCTTGTTCATGAATTTACAACTAAACACTACTTTTTTGAATAGTCTAATAAATAAAATTATGTTAACATTTAATTATATAGCATTAAAGATAAAAAATATTTATGCCAATTTTAAGGCTCCTCGCCAAGTACGCCAAACACTATACAGTAAACAAAGCGTCGCTTTATCTCCTTTCGATAATGATGTTGTTTTGGGCAATATATGAGGGTACTATTTCCTACATGACTCCGCTTATTATAAGTGAAAATGGTATCTCCGAGTCTTTAATGGGAATTATTATCGGGACATCTTCTATTGCCGGCGCCTTCTTTGATTTTATTGCTTGCCGCATTTTTAAAAATACATATTATAAGCGCATATTTTTAATCATGCTAGCTATCTGCCTGCTCTACCCTCTACTCTTATTTAAAGCTAATACTTTCTTTATTTATCTGCTCGCGATGGCTATTTGGGGGGTCTATTATGATCTAAAAAATATCGGTAGTTTTGATTTTGTGGCGCGGCACACGGACAAAACAGATCATGTCAGTAGTTTCGGTATTCTGCAAATTTTTCAATCGATTGGCTTCTTGGTGGCGCCTATTGCCGTTGGTTTCTTAATCGCCGACCAATTTAATTATAAACCGTTAATAATGGCTTGGATATTTTTAGTAATCGCGATCATATTTTTTGCCTTGTTATATCTTCTTAAAGATAAGGGTGCTGCGAGCGTCACGCCCATTTACCGAGAAAGAAAAAAGACCTGGCGCGGCCTGCTTCTTATTTGGAGCGATTTAGGTCGAATTCTTTTGCCAGTCCTTGCTCTAACTTTCATGTTAAATTTTATTGACGCTTTTTTCTGGACAGTCGGACCAATTTTTGCGGAAAGTCTTGATAGCATGAAAGAATTCGCCGGATTTTTTATGACTGCCTATTCTCTGCCCGCCCTACTGGTTGGCTGGATAGTTGGCTCTTTAACCAGAAAATACGGAAAAAAAAGAACCGCCTTCACTGCGCTTCTACTCGGTTCACTTTTCTTAACAGCTACTTATTTTATCGACCAAGCAATATTTCTAATTTTAAACATTTTCGTCGCCTCAATGTTTATTTCCATATCTTGGCCATCTATTAACGGCGCTTACGCCGATTATATAAGCGAAACGCCAAACTTTGAAAAAGAAATAACGGGGTTAGAGGATTTTTTTACCAACCTCGGCTATGTCCTTGGTCCGATGCTCGCTGGTATTATTGCTGATCATTTAGGCAATTCTGGTGCCTTTTCCGTCCTCGGAATAGCTGGCGCAATAACAGCCATTATTTTATTATTCACCACTCCTCGAAAAATAAATGTTAAACAAGAACTTAAAGAGCTCAAAAGTTGAAATAAAGTCGCTTTTGGCGATTTTTTTTATAATTGACAAATTAGCCGGACTAACCTTAAAATAAGATTATCTTTTATCCGTACATTCTTAACTAAAACCTTAGCCAATGAAACTAACTTTTAGCCTAAGTTCCGCAAATGGCGCGGTCATTTCTGTTATACAGATAATGCAGAAGCCCCAAGGTCTGGTGGCCGTAGGAGAAGTAACAAGTGGCAGTGTCTCTAAAGGAGACACCGTCGGAATCCAAAATGGCGATAAAGTCGCTATCTATGATAAGCTAAAACGAATTGAAATCGACCACGAAGAGGTCCTCATGGCCGAAAGCGGTCAACTTATTGGCGTCTGTCTAACAGACACTTCAAAAGAAGGTCTTCTCCGATATCTGGGCAGAAACTGATCAGGAGACTAATTTAATATTGTTTAAGAAGCATCACTCTGTGATGTTTTTTTATTTTATAGTTCTTTTTGGAGGTTAATTATAAATTTAAGGGAATAAAAAAGGAAGTCTGACGTTTCGACTTCCTGCTTGCTTCTTTAATCTGATTAATCACATCTCCCCTCGATGGACTTCCCGAATTATTAATCCCGTACGCTCCGGTTTGCGGAGATAAAAAGTTTCTTCCATGGGGATGCCAATTTCGAAAAGATTATCGAAAGAGGCCGCTGTGTAGAATATTATTTTAAACCTTCTTGTGCAAACCTTCTTAATGTTGTTTAACAACACAACGCCAGCGCCGCCACTAGAGACATTTCTTACGCGCTCTTTTTTATTACTCAAAAAATCAGTTCCCAAGATTGGTTCGATCAAAATAATATCTATTTCATTACTTTTTAAACAGTTTAATGCTTCATTTTCATCTAAGGCGACAAACACTTTATCTCCTGCAATTTCTAATGAATTTTTAAGGTTTTCACGAATGTGTCTGTTAGGTTCAACCAATAATACGTTTTTATTTTTCATTACTAAAAATTTTAAAGGTTCGACATAAATTACATAACAAAAAAATATATCATAATGACCCTGTTTTAGTCAATGCTTTTCTATGCCTGTTATTGCCAACCAAAAATAGCTAAATACACAAACAAAAAACACCAATAAATGGTGCTTTTTGTTTGTGAGCTCGTTTTGCAGTTTGGCTATAAATTAAAAAAGACCCAATATATGGGTCCTAGATTTAGCAATTAGTTGTCTTGAGGCTAATTAATGATTTCTGGTTTTTATTCGAAATGAACTGACTATTTTTGTAACCAGGCTGTCGAAGTGGTTGATTTCTCGGCTGGTCATCGGTCGAACAAAATCACTATAAATACCAGGGATAGGATTTAACAAGGGCTGTCGACCTTCTCCTTTTGTGCTGATAAAATACCCCCCTTGATTATTCTGATTATGCCCAAAAAACATTTTTCGTTCTTGACCGTTGCTATTTTCTTCAAGAGTAACTAAAAATCTTTTTTTTGTTACCGACCGAGTGCCATTAAAGTGTGTTTTGATTTTGCTTCCATACTCTAAATAAACGATATAACGGCAATCATAACTATTAATATCTTTGGGCATGAACCAACTCATTCGCAGGATGGGACCGATATCGGTTCTCATTGTGTAGATAGTGTTAAGACTAGCACTATTACTTATTTTAGCAGCTATTTCAAGATTGCTTTTCGATTCAAATAAAAATGTTTCCAAGCTCTCTTGTGCCTTAGTTGTCAACACTAAATTTAGCGTCAACAAAATTAACATTAGGGTTTTCATTTCTAACTTTTTAGGTGGATACTAGCTGAATACAAATATTTATGTAAAAGATCATTTTTAACTTTTTAAATTAGCATTTTTATATATTTTTGTCAATAATTTACAAATCCAGCGGCAACGACACCCTCTAGACACTAAGAATTACATTAATATTAAGGTAATTTTTGAGTAAACTCTTTTTCGGGTTAATTATAAATTTAACTTAATCGATGATTATTAGAGTCGTATTCTTTAATAAATGCTTCCGTCGCAAAATACAGTTTTTCTTTTTTTGCTTCTTCGATAGTAAAAAATCTTATTTCGGTACATTCATCGGAAATTTGAAAATCAAGATTTTTAATTTTAGTCTCATAAATAACCATAGATTTCCAAACATTGTCATTATTAATAACAGTTATAAAATATGACGGTCGTTGATTTGCCCAAGTCACTTCTAAACTGGCCTCTTCTTTTAACTCTCTAATTAAACAATCCTTAACTCTTTCACCAAAATCAAGGCCGCCACCTGGTAATTCCCAAAAGCCACTAGACTCTTTAAATAATAAAAATTTTTTATTCTCATCTAAAATGAGGGCTTTAATGCTTGTGCGATAATAGTTGTTTGGAATCATAGCCTTAATTATCTTAGTTATTTATATTTATATTATAACACAAAAAACAGCCCGATAAGGCTGCTTTTTGTTTTGTGAGCGGGTAAGGGGAATTGAACCCCTCTCTCGACCTTGGCAAGGTCGCATAATAGCCACTATACGATACCCGCATATCGTTTATTTGTGCCGCTAAAGTGCCGCGGGCGGGAATCGAACCCGCACTGTATCGCTACAACTGGATTTTAAGTCCAGCGCGTCTACCAGTTCCGCCACCGCGGCAGTGTGGAGATGATGGGAGTTGAACCCATGTCCAATCGGTTTTCCTAAATACATTTACAAGAGTAGATCGATTTATTTTTTTTAACTTCAATCATCAAAAATCGAACAAAAGCGATTGAAGCGATCCTGACTTTGTTTCGATATTGTCCGACAGGAACGAATAATATCTATCTTCATGTTTAATGACACCGATTGACCGTTATGAAGACTCGCAGTCCGTCGATGGTTATGGCCTTATTTATTAGGCCATAACTGGAGCATAACTCGGAGTTAACCAAGTAAAAGCTCTTGCCGTTTTGGCATTTATGTTTTTTAGCCAGTTTAGCGCGAATAGCTAAGCGCGTCTTGAATATTCAGAAAAAGATCCGACTGTCGATTCCTTTCATCCCCGAATCAACTATCTCTTAATTAACTTCTTTTTGTTAACGATCTTAAGCGTCTATCAACCTCTCTATTCTTAATCGACTCTCGCTTATCATATTTCTTCTTTCCTTTGGCGACAGCGAACTCAAGCTTCAAAAAGCTATGATTAGTATATATTTTTAACGGGATTAGTGTCAAGCCCTCGGTCTGTTTTTTGCCTAATAAATGGCTAATTTCGTGACTTTTTAAAAGTAACTTCCGCTCTCGCATCTGATTATAGTCGGGCATCGGACCCGCACTTTTATAGGGAGAAATTTGGCAATTAACTAAATATAATTCCGGATGGCCGTTTTTTGTTCGAATACTAATAAAACTACCTTTAAGACTAACCTGTCCGGCGCGAACGGCCTTTACCTCATGACCAAATAAAACTAAACCAGCCTCATATTTTTCTTGAAGCTGATAGTCAAAGTTAGCTTTTTTGTTTGTCGCCAGTTGAGGCATAATTCCATTCCTTTAATTTCGCAATAACTCTTTCGTTAGTTAAAATATTACTGAGATAAGTATGGTAACCTTCTTCGTGCAGCATCTTTTCAATTTCTTTATTGCCGGCATATTGTTTTTCCAGTTCATCGATTTTATGATGAATATCTTCGTGGGTGACTTCAATTTTTTCAACTACGGCAATTTCTCGAATGACTAAAGCCGACTTAACTCTTTTAACGGCGTTCGGTAATAGTTCAATAATTAATTCTTCTTTAGTTTTTTTAAGGTGACTGAGATAGTCGGCAAATTTTCCGCCTTGGCGAGTAACGCTTTGCTCAAGCTCCATTAGCATATTGCGGCTCTCGCTTTCAATAATTGTATCTGGTAAATCGCCGAACTTAGTATCTTCAATAATTTTGCTAATCATTTCTGATTCATTGCGCAAATCAGTATTATGCTTTTTCTCATGCAACAGGCTTTCTTTAAGATTTTTTCGGAGTTCCTCCATGTCCTTTAAGCGGAAAAAAGAAGCAAACTCATCATTTAACTCTGGTCGTTGTCTTTCGTAAACATTTTTTATATTAACAACAAACTCAACCATTTTGCCCGCCAAATTTTTCTGATGATGGTCGTCGGGATAGGCTAAAGAAAATTTTCTTTCCTCACCTTGTTTGGCTCCAATTATTTTGGCATCGAACCCGGGCACAAAATAATTCTTGCCCAAAATAATCGCCAATTCTTTATGGTCGCCATCTTCAAGCGGTATTTTATCAAGAAACATTTTAACATCAACTGTTACTTTGTCGTTCTCTTTAGCTTCGCGCTCGACTAGAACTTCTTGCGCGCGCATTTCCTGAAGATCGCGCAAAGATTTTTCTATTTCTTTATCATCAATTTTTACCTCTTCCGCCCTCAAGCCTAAATCTTTATACTTCCCTAGCGCGATAGTCGGCAAGAGAGAAACAATAACTTTATATTCAAAGGGATTGGCTGGCGCCAGTTTCGTAATATTTACTTGCGGCTGTCCAATTGCCTGGCGCCCCATCGTATTTTTTTCAATCACTTCATCGATAGTTTTACGGACAGCAATGTGCGCCGCTTCTTCTAAAATGGTCATCTCGCCAATTTTTTGTTTTAAAATATCAAGCGGTACTTTACCTTTACGGAAACCCTCAATCTTAACTTCTTCAGAAACTTTCTGCGCGCCCTTTTCGATATAAGGCGCAAACTCTTCTGAACTAAGTTCAACTGTCAGTTCAATTTGTGATTTTTCTAAATCTTTTTTATTTACCTGCATATTTATCTTTAAGTTAGTATAAGCGGGTATAAAACCCGCTTATCATTCTTGATTAATTGCCTTTATTGTAGCATTTTTTTAAGAAAAATCAATCAGGCGATTTTCTGAGTTTAACATATTGACAAATATTAAATAATAAGGTACATTAAAAAGAATTTAATTTCGTATTTTTAACAAAAAGCCATATGGTCTTAACAGAAATTCAGTTACTGTTAGCAATCGCTTTGGTCACTTTTTTGGTGGTTAGCATTGCTCTTTTCTTTATGGAGAGAAATCTCTCCCAAGGAATAAAACCAAGAATTACTTTCAAAAATATCTTGGCGGCCATTTTTTTTGGCCTATTAATGGTCTGGTTTGCTTGGCTAGTAATCCATGGCACCGTCGCTATCACCGGGCACTCGGCACCACTTAATTATTCAATAAGATTTTAAATTTTCAAATCCCTACTCTCAGGGATTTTTTATTTACAAAAACACCGACGCTCTGCCGGTGTTTTTATTTTTATTTTTCTTCTTAATACTTTAGAGCAATAATCCAACAATAAGGAGAGCGACAATATTCAAAACTTTAATCATCGGGTTAATGGCTGGGCCAGCTGTATCCTTATAGGGGTCGCCAACCGTATCTCCGGTAACAGCCGCTTTATGAGCGTCTGAACCTTTGCCGCCAAAATTACCCGCTTCAATATATTTTTTCGCATTGTCCCAGGCTCCGCCACCCGATGTCATCGAAACGGCAACAAAAATACCAGTGACGATTGAACCGACAAGCAAACCACCTAAAACTTCAAGCCCGCGACCGGGAGCGATAAGATTAAACCCAAAGCCAATAATGATCGGCACGACAACTGGGATCAAGGCTGGAATAATCATTTCGCGGATAGCGGCTTTAGTAACGATATCAACGGTGCGTCCATAATCTGGTTTTTCCGTGCCGGACATAATTCCTGTTTTTTCTTTAAATTGCGCGCGCACGTCTTCAACAACTGCTCCGGCCGCGCGACCAACCGCTTTCATGGCCATGGCTCCAAATAAATATGGAAGTAGTCCACCAATAAATAAGCCAATTAAAACATAAGGGTTATCAATTAAGAATTGAGCACTGCCGCCCGAGTCTTTAATCTTATAAGTAAAATCTGCAAATAATACTAATGCCGCTAAAGCCGCCGAACCAATAGCATAACCTTTAGTAACCGCTTTGGTCGTATTGCCGACCGCGTCTAAGGGGTCGGTAATATTACGAACATCATCTCCAAGCTCAGCCATTTCTGCGATGCCGCCGGCGTTATCTGTAATCGGGCCGTAAGCATCAATCGTTACGATAATGCCCGCCATTGATAACATCGCCATCGCCGCAATCGCTACACCGTATAAACCAGCCAAAGCAAAGGCACCGAGGATTGCCAAACAAATAACAATAACCGGAAGAGCGGTTGATTTCATGGAAACCGCTAAACCAGCAATTACATTAGTGCCGTGGCCAGTGCGCGAAGCTTCTGCGATTCCTTTAACCGGGCTAAACGCAGTTGAAGTATAATATTCAGTAATAACAACTAATAAACCAGTAACAAGTAAACCAATTAAACTGGCGAAATAAATTTTCATGCTTAAACCGCCAACAATCATGTATTTAGTAATCGGATAAAAGGCAATCGCCGCTAAAACGCCGGCCGCTAGCAACCCTTTATATAGTGCCCGCATGATATTTTTCTTTTTGCCTAAGCGAATAAAGAAAATACCGATAATTGAAACGATAATTGAAACAGCTCCCAAAACTAACGGGAATAAAATAATTTTATCATTACCAATAAAAGTAAGTGACCCCAAAACCATAGCCGCAATTAAAGTTACCGCATAAGTTTCAAATAAATCAGCGGCCATACCAGCACAATCGCCAACATTATCGCCAACGTTGTCAGCAATCACCGCCGGGTTACGAGGATCATCTTCCGGGATGCTGGCCTCAACTTTACCAACCAAGTCCGCGCCGACATCCGCCGCCTTAGTATAAATTCCTCCGCCCAAACGAGCAAAAATAGATATGAGTGATCCACCGAAAGCAAAGCCAATTAACGCGTGCAAATCATGGGTTAAAAAATAAAAGCCAGCGGTACCTAGTAGGGCTAGACCCACTACGAGCATGCCGGTAACGCTACCTCCTTTAACGGCGACGTTAAGCGCCTTCGCTAAACCACCACGAGCCGCTTCAGTTGTTCGAACATTAGCGCGAACACTCACAAACATGCCGATATAACCAGTTAACGCGGAGAGGATAGCACCGATGATAAAAGCCAGAGCGGTTTTCCAGCCTAATTCCGGAATAAACCCAATGATTAAAAATAAAACAACGGCGACCATCGCCACTGATTTATACTGACGATTTAAGAAGGCTTTAGCGCCGGCTTGGATAGCCTTGGCGATTTCCTTCATCTTGTCATTGCCTTCCGGCAAACGAAGAATGGAAGCGATCACAATCGCGCCATAGACAATGGCGACCAGAGCGCATCCTAAAATGAATAATGTCATCATCATAGTTTTTTTATTTATTCTTTTTTAGTTTTTTTAGTTTTTTTAATTTTCTTATCTTCTTTTTTTGGTTCTTCAACCGCATCGGTTGCAACTGTTTCTTCGCTAGCAACTTCATCACTCATTTTCGCTTCTTCTAAAACTTGATTTTCATCAAGTATCTCCATACTTTCACCATCGCTAGCGAGAATTTTTTTCTCGCCATCTTCCGCGGCTTCAATAATATCAATTTTCCAACCAGTCAGCCGAGCGGCGAGACGAACATTTTGGCCATTCTTGCCAATTGCTAAAGAAAGTTTATCAGAGGCAACTTTAACAATCGCTTTGTGTTCCGACTCTTCTAATTCGATAGAGACAACTTTGGCGGGCGCAAGCGCGTTAGCAATAAATTTAGCTGAATCTTCATTGTACTCAATAATATCAATTTTTTCTCCGCCCAGTTCACTAATAATAGTTTGAATGCGGCTACCGCGTTGGCCAACGCAAGAACCGACCGGATCAACATTTTCCGCTTCAGTAGCAATAGCTACCTTAGAGCGAGAGCCGGCTTCGCGGGCAACTTCTTTTATCTCAACTAGGCCATTAGCAATTTCCGGGATTTCTAGATAAAAAACTTTCTTTAAAATTTCTTCGCTGCGACGCGATAAAATTATTTCTGGGCCTTTATGCCCTTCGCGCACTTCTTTAATATAAACTTTTAAGCGATCGTTGGGATTATAGCGTTCATTAAATATTTGTTCTTCTGCTGGCAAAAGACCGATTGCTTTCCCTAAATCAACAAAAACAAAGCGACCTTCGCGGCGCTGAACAACACCGGAAACGACTTCCTTCTCCTTTCCTTTAAATTCGCCGAAAATCATATCTCTCTCCATTTCTCGTAGTTTCTGGATAATAACTTGCTTGGCGGTTTGTGCCGCCATGCGGCCGTAACTTTCCGGAATTGGCAAATCAGTAACAATTTCCTCACCGACTTTAGCCTCGTGTTTTAAAATCATTGCTTCTTTAATCTGAATATCGGTTTTTGGGTTAAACTTCTTCTTTCCTTCTTCAATTATTTCTTCTTCGGGAACATAGAAGCCGACTCGAGATTCTTCCTTTTTAATTTCTTTGGGGTTGGGGTTATATAAATTCTGGAGCATTTCCGCCTCTTCTTGCTCGGGCAAATTTTCCACGACTGTCTTAACATCAAAAATTTCCGAAGTTCCCATATTCGGATCAAATTTTACTCTTATGTTTTGATTGCGCTCGCCATAGTCTTTACGATAGGCGGCGGCGAGAGCAAGCTCGATCGCAGCAATCACCGACTTATAGTCGAGATTTTTTTCCTCACATAACTGCTTAATCGCTGTACTTATTTCTGACATATATTTATTAATATCATCACCTCTCCTAAAGGCGAGGTTTAATTTTTAAGACAAAAAGCTAATTGTTATAAACAACTAGCTTTCTATTATCATAATAACATATTTAATAGTTTTGTCAAAATTAATTGCCCTCTAGCCTGACTCTTAAAAAATCATGACCTGGTTGTTAACGGCGCGACTTAAAACTCTCAAAATAAAATAAGTCAAAGCCCAAGAGGCAAGCACGATGAGTAATCCAATAACCGAATCGCGAATTTGCGCGACGGCTTTCTTAACTTGCTCCTCGTTGCCAGCCGCTGTCATATAACGAAAGCCCGCATAAATAGTTAGGGCTAAGAAAATCGCAGCGAGAAATCCAAGAACGACAACAACTAATCTGGCAGCGATAACCCTTACATCAGTCTTTTTATTTCCATAAACTTGACCAATCTCATTAACACCAATCTGACTATCAAATAATTTCTCACCTGATGTTTGGGCAAAAGCCGGCTGCGCGAGCGAAGAAAACAGGGCTAATTGAATAAGACCAAAAATTGCTAAAAAAGTAAGCGCTAAAACGTGTTTTTTAGTGATTATCATAAGTATGGTATAATTGAATTACGCTTAGCCCTTGTTTTTGTTTAGGCGAAGCTCTATCTTTATTATATAAAATTAACCCCAAATACACAAGAAATGAATTTAGCTAAGAAAATCGCTCACAATACTCTAATCCAAATTGCTGGTAAAATAGTTTCGACCGTTCTCGGTCTTTTTTCACTTGCTCTTATCACTCGCTATCTGGGACAGACTGGATTCGGCGAATACACGACCATTGTTACTTTTTTAACTTTTTTTGCGGTCATTGCCGACCTCGGCCTAACTTTAATAACCGTGCAAATGATTAGTGGCCAAAAGAGTGAGGAAAATAAAATTCTCAATAATCTTTTCAGCCTTCGTTTGGTTTCGGCTTTATTCTTTCTTGGCCTCGCCCCCATCACCGTTGTTTTCTTCCCTTATAGCGCAGCGGTAAAGTTAGGCGTTCTTATCGCCGCTATTTCCTTTGTTTTCCCGGCTCTCAACCAAGTATTAGTCGGCCTCTTCCAAAAAAAATTAAACATGGATCGTTCTGCCTTAGCTGAGGTCATAAGTCGGGTCGTTTTAATTCTTGGTATTATTTTAACAAAAAAGTTAGACGGCGGTTTAATTGGAATTTTAATAACGACCATTGCCTCGAGTGGAACTAGCTTTTTATTGCACTATCTCTTAGCGCTTAAATTCGCTACCGTAAAATTTGAATTTGACCTGTCTTTATGGAAAAAAATTGTTAGCCGTTCTTGGCCATTGGCAATTACTATTGTTTTAAACTTAATCTATTTACGGGCTGATACTTTAATTTTATCTCTATTCCGCGGACCAGAAATAGTTGGTCTTTATGGGGCGGCCTATAGAATAATTGACGTCTTAACCACCCTCCCTTTCATGTTCGCTGGACTAATTTTGCCAATTCTCACGGCGGCTTGGCTAGAGAATAATAAGGCATACTTTAAAAAAGTTTTACAAAAATCTTTCGACGTTATGGCTATTGTCGCTATTCCCCTGGTAATTGGTGCTCAATTTTTAGGAAAACCGGTTATGTTCTTTGTCGCCGGCAATGATTTTATTCTGGCGGGCGATATCTTAAAAATTCTAATCTTTGCCGTCGCCGCTATTTTTTTGGGTACCATGTTCTCTCATGCTGTCATCGCTATCGACAAGCAGAAGAAAATGATCGGCTTTTACGTCTTTACTAGTGTAAGTTCTCTCGCCGCCTATCTCTATATTATTCCCCGCTACTCTTATGTCGGCGCAGCCAGCGTTACTATTTACAGTGAGGTGCTAATTGCTATTTTCTCAGCTTACTGTATCTTTAAGTATAGTCGCTTCTTGCCCAGCCTCATTACTTTCTTAAAGGCTTTGCTCGCCGGCGCAATTATGGGAGCCTTTATTTATTTTTGTCCGATTAGTTATCAGACAGCCCTCTGGGGCCTCTTACTTATAATTGTTCTCGCTAGTTTAATATACTTTTTGGCCCTATTCCTCTTGGGAGGAATTGACCCCGAAGATATAAGACCAATTTTCAAGAAACAGACCAAAGGTGGCGGGCAAACTTATGACCCGGGAACTAATTTCTAAATATGAATACGATAAAAAACAACTTTCCGGAGATAATTTTTGAAAATGAAGATTATCTAATTATCAATAAACCGGCCGGTTTAGCTGTTCATGGCGGCGGCAATATTAAAGACATTACTTTAGCTGATTTATTAATTGAGCGCTATCCTGATATTAAAGGCGTCGGTGATGACCCGATTAGACCGGGCCTAGTCCACCGTTTAGACAAAGAAGTTAGTGGGCTGATGGTGGCGGCCAAAAATAATGAAACATTCTTAAATTTAAAAAAACAATTCAAAGATCGTGATATCAATAAAGAATACATCGCGTTAGTTCATGGCAAAATGTTAAATAGTTTCGGCACTATAAACTTTCCTATAAAAAGATCTAGCGAGGGTTATAAAATGGCGGCCATGCCCTTAAACACCGCCAATCTATTAAGCCGACGCCAACCCAAAGAACGCGACCGGGGTAATCTAGATGGTTTCTTCAAGGCGCGCGAAGCTATAACCGAATATACTGTTCTTAAAAATTTTGTTAACTACACCTTGCTTCAAGTAAAAATAAAAACTGGCCGAACTCATCAAATTAGAGTTCATCTTTTTGCTCTCGGCCATCCACTCGTCGGCGACAACCTCTATTTTAATAAAAAATCTAAAATCCAAAATAAAAAATTAAATTTCGGACGAATATTTTTATTCGCCCATAAGTTAAGCTTCAAAGATAAAAATGGAGAAACTAAAGACTTTTCTCTTGATATGCCCTCCGCTCTTGACGATTTTTTAAAAACCTTGAAATAGCTTTGACGACGGTAGCGATTTCTATTATAATGAAGAAAGTTAATAAAAAAGATAATAATAAAAACAAAAAAAATATGAAGAAAATTCCTTCTATTTTAAAACAAAAAAAGACTTGGACCACGTTGCTCGTTATCGCGGTCGTTTTAATTGTTTTAGGTTTAATTACGTCTTCATCTCTTCGCAAGGGCGACGATAAAAAGACTACTTTAAAACCAGGAAAAAATATTAGCGCCGATGCCGCCAAAACTAAAGCGGAAGAATTTATTAATAAATTCTTAATGCAAAGTGGCAGCAAGGCAACGGTCAAAGAGGTTACTACTGAATACGGTCTTTATAAAGTAAAGGTGGACATCACTAGCGATGTTGTTGATTCTTATTTAACTAAGGACGGCAAATTATTTTTTCCGCAAGCTCTAAACATTGAAGAAATTAGCGCCGCTAAAGCCGGAACTGATACTAGCACTCCAACAAGCGCTACGCCTTCAACGGCGGTTACTAAGAAAAGCGACAAGCCGACCGTTGAATTATTTGTTATGAGCTATTGCCCTTATGGTACACAGATTGAAAAAGGCATGCTGCCTGTTCTTGAGACATTGGGTAATAAAATTGATTTTGAATTAAAGTTTTGTAGCTATATCATGCACGGCGAAAAAGAAATAGCCGAAAATTTATTACAATATTGTATTCAAAAAGAACAACCAACAAAATTCAACGCTTATCTTAAATGCTTTTTGGAAAACAGCCAGTCTGATGCTTGTTTAGCTACGGCCGGTGTTAATAAAAATACCACCAAAAGCTGTATTACAAAAACCGACAATCAATTTCAAGTAATGGCCAACTACATAAACAAAGTCGGCTATCAAGGCAGCTACCCTGGATTTAATGTTAATAAATCCGATAATGATAAATATTCTGTCGGCGGATCTCCAACCTTAATTATTAATGGCCAGGATATTCAAAGCGGACGTGATAGCGCATCTTTATTAAAAACTATCTGCAGCGCTTTCAATAATCCTCCTAAAGAATGTTCTACTACTCTCTCTAGCGCCTCTCCTTCGGCTGGGTTTGGCTCTGGTACGGCCGCTGCTGGTACGCCTGCCGCTGGTTGCGAATAAACTAAAATCATGCTGATATTAGATAAAAAGACGGGCTATTGAGCTCGTCTTTTTTTGTTCTATTTATAACCCCTAAACCTATTGACTTTTAAAGACAAAAATAGTAATGTTTTGAGAACCCTAAAATCAGGGAAATTAGTTAACTAGAACATTCACAATCTAACCTATATACCCATGAAAGAGGTAAAAGTCCAGGAATGCCTGGAAAATTTTCGGAATGAAATTTCCGATAAAATAGCCAAGGAGAATCCTCAATGGCTTCTTAACTATTTCAAGCTCCCAAACAATTCTCTTTTGAATTTATGGTTGAGCGGTGAAAAACAACTAACCGGCCTACGCCTAATAAAAATGGCGAATTATCTTTACCATCATAATTTTTTGGTGGTTGATTTTAAGCCGGACGAAGAAGCCATCATCGCCATAATTAAAATGCTCGCACTGAATGTGACTACACCCAGAGCTGCGGCTGATCACATCGGCTATAAGGATGAGTCTGACTTATACCGGGTCTTACTCGGAAAAGCCAATTATTCCAGAAAGGCGTTGTCGGCCATAAAGTCGTTTGTCGAAATGCATAAAAACAAAACGGCAAGCCCTAAAGTGGTTGAGGCTACCAAACAAAACCTTCACGTCGCTCTAAGCTCAACGGTTTGCGCCAACCAGGATCAGCTTTTGGTTGATTTGGTTCACACAATCGGCAGCATCTCTGTTTGTCTTGAGCCTCTCTTAAAAAACCTAGTTGAAGCCTCACCTAACGAAAGGCAGACGTTCCGTAATTCCTTAGGGAAAGACGAACGCGGTGTCTTCCAAATCTCTAACGTGTTCTTTCGGGTCTCCGACTTGATGAATGCTATGTGTAGTGAGAAGTCTGTTGAAACGTATAAAAACAAAACCAAAAAAAGACGATGATTATGAACAAGATAACCATGGGCTTGCATGTCGGTAAAGCCTTAAAGTACATAACCGACAATTATCCGACTCTAACAAAGGTTGTTCTCGAGTTAATCCAGAACGCCTTTGATTCTTCCGGCAACCAGGTAAGCGTTTTCATCAATTACGCCGACCGCGAACTAAGGGTTCGTGACAACGGAACCGGTATCAGCCCAACGAAATTCGTTGGAGCCATCCAATCAGTGTGTAGCTCCATAAAAGAGGTCGGCAAATTAGGACAATTTGGGATTGGTCTAATGTCGCCGTTGGGAAAGTGCGAACGCTTTACAATTACCTCTGCTCCCTATCCGCTGAACAATGGCTACCATCGCTGGCTGTTTAATTGTCAGGAAATATTATCCAGCAGTGAGCTACCCCAAATCCCGCAGGAAGCTTTACCGGAATTTATTTTCAGCCAAGCGCTGAAAAAAATTCCTAACAAGCGCCCGGTTAACTGGCGTACGGAAGTAGCTCTGTATAAGTTCAGTAAGGATGGTAGTATCAGTACTATCAACTCTGCTGACTTGCGCTCTCTTATCCTTAACCAGTTTTCCGAAGTAATGAAGAAGCTGGACGCGACCGTGACCCTAACCATTCGCAGGGGGAAAGAGAAAGGCAACGACGAGGTCGTGACCTTCAAGGCTGCTGATTTCAAGGGCGAAAAACTTGACACTATAATTTACGGAGATGAAAAAACTGGCCTAACCAGTTTCAATCTATATCTCTCGCCAAAGACCAAAAAAGGACGTCAGGGAGAAATCCAAGTCGGACTTAAATTCAATGACTTCCGAATCCCGTTCTCTGTTTTCGCCCGCTCCATTCGGGAATGGGTGAGCGACGAGACTATGAACATCTTACGATCCGGAACTTTCGAGGGCGCTATCCTTTCCTCAAAGTGTTCCCTGCACCAGAACCGGAAAGAGTTCCACGAAGACGAGAACTTGATGACTTTTTGTATGCATCTTGATGCCTGGGCAAAAAACTATGGTAGCCGCCATATTATCGCCCTAAAGGATAGCCAAAAGGACCTCTGGCTCCAAGCCGTAGGTTCTGTCGCCATGAGTCATTTAGAGGAGCAGATTAGGCAGGACATGCCTCATCTTATGGAAGTGATCAAAAACTTTAAGGTGGGAACTATCGGAATAGGACATGAAGGTTTCACTGACAAAAAGAAAGAGCAATCTTTTAAAGTAGTTGCCGTGAAACAAGATTTGTCCGGCACATCCGAACGTGAACCCAGTACTTCAGGGTCTGAAAAAACCAACGGCAAAAGCCATCTTGGACACACTCCCTACGGCGTTGCTGGTCCTAAAGGCACACACCGTAAACTGGTCCGGGGCCATAGCACCGGTATACAATTTATTTACGAAGAACTTCCTGGTAACGGGAACCACTGGGAAGTTGAAGCTGACAACGGCAACCTAACTTTCAACATCAGAAGTGATGTTTGGGAGAAAATGGAACAAGCCGGAGAGAGGCATCTCATTCTGTACCAACAGTACTGTGCCATTAAGGCCTTAGAGATGCTGCTCGAACCACCCGCTTCCCGGGATAGCCTCTATGAGTTCCTACAAAGGGAACTCAAAACGGCGAGTATCTTTATCGTATCGACTTCGTTCTTACAGCCCCGCAAAGCCAAAGCGGAGGTTGGTAAAAAGATGTAACGACAAACTCGTTCATTCATAACAGCCAAAAGGCCGGTTTCAACCCCGGCCTTTTTTATTTTTATTTATCAATATTAATTTTTAGATTCTTCCCCGATACTTCTCTGCAGCGAGAATTCTTTTAATAGCAATTATATAAGCTGCTTGGCGGAGAGTGATTGTCCCGCCTTTTTCGTCATACTTATCATAGACATGCGCATAATTAACTCTCATCTTTTTTTCTAATAAGCTGCGAAGGTATTCTTCGTCTAGTATTTGCCCGGTACGGTTTTGTGCCCATTCAAAATAACTGACGATAACGCCACCGGAATTAGCGAGAATATCAGGCACGACAAGCTTTTTATTCTTCGCTAAAATATTATCTGCATCATATGTAATCGGACCATTAGCCAGCTCTATAATATAATCCGCTTTTATATTGGCCGCGTTATCTTTAGTAATTTGATTTTCTAAAGCCGCGAGAACTAAAATATCCGTTGGTAATTCAAGAAGTTCGGCGTTGGTGACTTTTTTCCCTTCTTTCCACTCACCAACAGCTTGACCACTATTTTTAAATAGTGCGAGCTCGGAAATGTTTAATCCGGTTTCATTATAAATACCACCCTTGCTATCGGAAACCGCAATTATTTTATAGCCGTCTTTATATAATTTCTCGGCCATAAATAAACCCGCGTTGCCAAATCCTTGAACAATAACTTTAATTTCTTTTTTATGAATCAGTTTCGCGGCCAACTCTTTGGTCACGATATAGCCTCCTTGAGCGGTCGCGTCGCCGCGCAAAGCAATTCCTCCTAATTCAACCGGCTTACCGGTAATCATGCCCGGTTCATGATGCCCAACTTTTTTTTCATATTCATCAAGCATCCAAGACATAATTTGCCCATTAGTATAAACATCTGGGGCCGGAACGTCTTTGTCTTGACCAAGAACTTCATAAAAGCTATCAATATATTTGCGGCTTACTTCTTCTAATTCCTTCTTGTCGGCCACCTTTGGATCAAATTTTACTCCTCCTTTAGCGCCACCATAAGGAATATCAGCTAAAGAATTCTTTAAAGCCATCCAAAAAGCTAAAGACTTAACCTCGTCTTCGCTAACGTCCGGATGGAATCTAATTCCTCCTTTGCCAGGGCCGATTGCCCGACTATACAATATTCTCCAAGCCGGATATTTTTTCCCCTGGATATCAAGTTCGGCATACTTAATTTGGACCGGCTCTAGTAGGGCCGCCATATCGCCATCACTAATCCCCTCGATTGTCTGAATTTCTTTTAATCGATTAAGATTGTCTGAAAAAATACTCATAAAATTATTATTTAATTAACCCCTCAATCTCCCCCTTAAGAGTTTCTTTGTTTCTTAAACCAATAAACTCGCCAATAACCTTCCCCCCTTTAAATAATTTCATATTAGGGATACTTTGAATTTGATATTCTATAGCGAGAGCCTGGTTTGGTCCGTCTTCAGTATTAACTTTTACAATTTTAAGCTTGCCCGCCATCTCGCCGGCTAGCTCGTCTAAAACTGGCGCCATCATTTGGCAGGGCATGCACCAGGTCGCCCAAAAATCTACCAAAACCGGCAAATCACTATTTAAAACTTCGGAGGAAAAATCATTTTTTGTTACTTCTTGTGCTTTTGCCATAAATTTATTTTTTATTTTTTTATTATTTCATTAAAAAATTTTGTAATTTTTTCTTTATCTTTCACTTTTTTATCAAGCAAACAATGATTAAATTCTTTGGCAATTATTGTTTCCATTAAAGAAGCCATGGCGGATTTAATTGCTTTCAACTGAATAATTAGAGCAAAACAGTCTCCCCCTTTTTTATTCAACATTCTTTTCGCTCCCTCTAATTGTCCAATTATATTATTAATTCTTTGCTCAGTTGTTTTCATATATTCATAATATTATCATACACCCCTGGGGGGTGTCAAGAGGCCCCAAGGGAAAAGAAAAAATAAAAATAAAAAGGGCTGATTTGTTTAAAAATCAGCCAAACTATTCAATGTCCCTTAATCGTCTTTCGCCCACTCTTCTATTTTAACTAAGAGAATACCCATTTTCCCCTCCTTTCTAGCCCGACTTTCTTTTAGAAAAGCTAATTTACCTTTTTCAAGCCCGACGCAAATTTCTTCCGAATTTTTAAAATGACCAGTCGTGAGCGTCGTTCGGTAAAAAAGATTGGGCATTTGGCCACCGAGCTGATGGATCGTCAAGATTAATTCAACGGTTAAGTTAAAATCTAAACGAAAACAAGGGTCGGGGTGGAGTGCTTTTTCTTTTTCAAGCGAGAGGTTGACTAGCGGGTTCTCATAGCTTACCAGATAATAACCAGGGGTGTTTTTTTTCGTCAATTCCTTATACTTCCCCCAATTATGCTCTGGAAATTTTTCCGCCATCTCGGCTAATGATAAACCGTTGAGAGCGACTTTTTTAAAGTTGAATCGAGAATCGCTAAAGGCGCGGTCAGAGCTTACTGGAGAACTTATTTGCAACTTCTTTTCCGCCACGGCGAGCTTTTCCCAAACCCGCAGGCTTTGCGCTGAAGAAATTGTCATCGAGTTCTTTAGGCGATACTCTGTACTCACTTCTTTCCCATTCTGTCGCTGAGATTTCTTTTTTTGTTTGTTATTCTTCTTAACTAATGAGTTAAGAATAGATCCCAATTTCTCATTAGTCAGGATTCCTTCGCGAATAACTTCTTCAAGTCTTACTCTCATCTCCAGCGTTAAAAGATCAGGTTTTTCATCCATAGTCTATACCTTTAAAATTGTGAAGAACTTCGAAAATTATTTACTTTTTTATTCCAAAATATACCAATAATTATACTTATCTCTTTCTAGTTTTTGAATTTTGAGGCCAGCTAAGCGCGCTAATTTCTTCAATTCTTTTTTAGTGAAGGCGTGGTAATAGCGCTCGCTCGTTTTTTCTCCTCGGCTATTTTTCCAAGAAAATAATAAATCATTGAAACCGAGGCCGTTCCTCCCCGTAATTTTAAGCCAATAATTCTTAAAAAGCAAGATTCGATATTTCTTATTTTTCCACAAATTCCACACACTAATTATTAGTTGGCCGTTAAAAGCTAACTTTGCTTTCATCTCTTGGAGTGCTTGAAGTCGAAGTTTTCGGCCGGGTATATGCTGGATAACGGCCAAGCAAAAAATATAATCAAAATTGTTTTCTGATAACTGACCGAGTTCTAATATATCGTGAACCTTAAAGTCGTTGGACGGATAATTAGTTCGGGCGATTTTAATTAAAGCCGAACTATTATCAACTCCAAGATAATTAATCTGCTTACTAGTCAGGGCCTCAAGAAGCCGACCGTTACCGCAACCCACATCTAATATTTTAGAATTAGCCGGGACGGAGTCGGCGAGTTCTCTTATTTTCGGCCAAATTTCTTTCTTGCGCGTCGCATCAAAATCCGTCGCAATTTCCTGATAATTGCGCCGGACTAACTCTAATAGTTCTTGGTCTGTTTTTAGCTTCATATCAACAACTCAAATATTCTTTTTGTCTGTAGTCTTCCCCACCTCGGGATTTTATTTTATTAACTTTTAGGCAACCGTCGCATTGCCCGCAAGGCTGCGCTTTAAAATCGCCAAAATAATTTAAAATATAACTTTGCCGGCAGCCGAGGTGATAAACATAATTTTCCATCTCATTTAATTTTTCGTAAGCGCGGTCCGCCTTTGCTTTCAAGGCCTTAAAATCTAAATTAATATCTTCTGGCTCAACAATTTTTAATATTTTAATTTCCGTTCCCCGAAAAGGTGGCCGATATTCAACCAGGTCTTTCTCGGCCAATTTCTTTATAGCTCTCAGTAGTGAATCTTTTTTAACTTTTAAAACAATTGCTACTTCTTCCGGATTAAACTCCCAGCCTTTTTCTAAATCGTGGTGATATTTTTCTCCCAATTTTTCAACTATTTCCATTTGGCTTTTCGCTCTTTTTCCAATAGAGGCCGCTACTTCAGACCAGTCTTTTTTTGTCTTTAAAAAGGAGTTAGAATTCTTTTCATTGGGGCGGGAGATATAACCCTCCTTTTCTAAAATCTTAAGCGCCGTACCAATCGCCATTTCCGGAACTGAATCGGAAAGGTTTTGCGCAATTTCGGCGTAAGTAATAAGAATTGAGGCTGAAGTTTCAATCTCTAGGCCGGCGCGACGTAATAAAAAATCATAAATTTCAAGAATAATGTTTGGATCTGGATTATCACCCTTTATAAAAAATTCTCTTAAATAGCGATCTTGCGCATGATAAAAAAGAAGACAAAAACTAGGCTTACCATCCCGACCAGCGCGACCGGCTTCTTGATAATAAGCTTCGATGGTACCAGGCAAGTCATGATGGATAACGAAACGAATATCTTTTTTGTCGATTCCTAAACCAAAGGCATTGGTTGCGACCACAACCTGTGCTTCACCACTCATAAATTTATTTTGTACCCAATCTCGACTCTCGGTATCCATGCCCGCATGATAGCCGACCGCCTTAATATCGTTATCAATCAAAACCTCAACGATTTCATCCGCTCGCGCGCGCGTGCCTACATAAATTATACCAGAGCCAAGCTCCGAATTAGTCGTGAGTAAATTGAGAATACTTTCAGTTTTTTGGCCGTTAGTCGCGGGCATCACCGCAAACTGTAAATTAGGGCGCGCAAAACCAGTAATAACTAGTTCGGAATCTTCGAGCGCTAGTTGCTTTACGATATCGTCGCGCACCTCGGGCGTTGCGGTAGCAGTTAAAGCAACCACGACTGGAGAACCGACGAACCGAATCGCATCTTTAAGCCGCATATAGCTTGGCCGAAAATCATGCCCCCATTGACTAATACAGTGCGCTTCGTCAATCGCGAACAAGGAGACTTTTATATTTTTTAATTCTTTAATAAAAACTTGATTATAGAAGCGCTCCGGAGCGATGTAAACAATCTTATAGTAACCACTTTTTATTTGGGCTAAACGTTTTTCTGTTTCAGCGGGCGAAATCGAAGAGTTAATAAAAGTCGCGGGGATACCAACTCTTTCTAAAGAATCAACCTGATCTTTCATTAAAGCAATTAAAGGTGAGACCACAATAGTCACACCTTCTAAAATTAAGGCGGGTAATTGAAAAATTAAAGATTTTCCGCCACCAGTTGGAAGAACCACAACCGTATCCTTTTTCTGTAAAATATTATCAATCGCCCTTTCTTGGCCAGGACGAAAAGACTCATAGCCAAAGTGGATCTTTAATAATTCTTTCAATTGTTCCTTCTTTTTCGCTAGCATTGACTTATTTTTATATATATGGTATTATAATTTGAACCTTAAAAACTTTGCAAAATGATCAAAATAATAAAAATGACTTTCGTTTTTTTGTTGGCAGTTATGACTGTTTCCGCTATCTTAGTACTTATCAATGAGCCTAAAAACATCGGCAGCTACGCGGCTATTATAATTGTCACCTTTTTCGACATCGTGGCGTTCTTTGCTCTTTTCCACAAAAATAACCGGCTCTATCAGGCATTGAACGATCCCAGTCTCGGCGAAGAAAGCGAAAACGATTAAAGTCAGCGCACCAAGCGCAGAATTTAGACCGCCCAATCATCAGGCGGTTTTTTATTTCTTCGCCTTAAAAATTTCTAAAACATTTTTAAATAAAAAGGCGATAGTCATGGGCCCGATTCCTCCCGGAACCGGAGTAATATAAGAAGCTTTGTTTTTTACATCTTCATAATCGATGTCTCCTAAAACTTTATCGCCAACTTTAGTAATTCCAATATCAATTAAAACTGCTTTTTCTTTGATCATTTCTTTCTTAACAAAATACGGTTTGCCGAGGGCACTTACTATAAGATCCGCTTGTTCTGGTTCTCCTTTCAAAATTACTTTCATGCCCTTCTCTTCTAAAATTTTCTTAACACTCAATCCAAAAATATCCGAGTTATGTAATACGCAGGCCGTCTTATCTTCATAATCAAATTTTATTTCTTCAAGACACGCTAAAATAGAAGCTAAAACCGGAGACATGACGTAATAGGGGTGCTCGACATGAAAACCGTCCGCATCTTTATCAGGATTAATAGCGGCAATAATTTTATCCGTATTAAATTGCGGCGGCAAGGGGAGTTGCACTAAAATACCATCAATTAAATCATCTTTATTTAAGAAATCAATTGTCTCTAGTAATTTTTCTTCGCTAGTGTCTTCGCCTAATTCATATAAATGGGTATCAACTCCGATTTTAACCCCCTCTCTCTGTTTTAAAGAAACATATAATTTAGAATCGGGGCGTTCGCCGACTAAAATAATGGCCAAGTTTGGTCTTGGTCCATCAAGTTTATATATTTGTTGCGCAATTTCATCCTTAAATTTTTCCGCAATCGCGCGTCCGTCAATTTTTTTTACCATATTTATTCTTTATACCACATTATTTAGTCGGAATCGGAAATTTTTCGCATAAAGTCTTAACTTTCTCTTTTAGTTCACTTAATTTATTTTCATCTTCTTTGCTTTGTAGGGCCGCATCAATATATTCTACAATCATTTTCATCTCATTTTCTTTTAATCCCCGCGTTGTGACTGCTGGCGTGCCAACGCGAATGCCGGACGGATTCATCGGCGGGTTTGGATCATTAGGGATAGTCGAGCGCGAAATTGAAATCCCGATTTTTTCTAAAACCTTTTCGGCTTCTTTGCCGACCAGACCCTTAGTACTTAAATCAATTACCATTAAATGATTATCCGTCCCTCCGGAAACGATTTTATAACCTCGACTCATAAATTCGGCCGCCATAGCCTGCGCATTTTTTATAACTTGTTTTGAATATTCAATAAACTCTGGTTTTAGAGCTTCGCCAAATGCCACTGCTTTGGCGGCCGTAATGTGATCGTGGGGTCCGCCCTGCATACCGGGGAAAACTGCACTATTAACCTGCTTAGCAAATTTTTCCTTACACATAATAATCGCTCCGCGCGGACCGCGCAAAGTTTTATGCGTAGTCGTAGAAACGACATCAAAAATTGGGACTGGATTTTTTAACTGCCCGGCCGCAATCAGTCCGGCAATATGCGCAATATCCGCAAAAGTATAAGCCCCAATTTCATTGGCAATATCTTTAAATTTTTGCCAATCAATTTCTCGTGAATAGGCGGAAAAACCAGCTACGATCATTTTCGGTTTTTCTCTCAGGGCTACTTCGCGCACTTCATCCATATCGATTATCCCTGTTTCAGGATTACAACCATATTGAACAAAGTTATACAAACGGCCAGAGAAATTAACGCTATGACCGTGCGACAAATGACCGCCATGATCTAGCTTCAAACCCAAAACTTTATCACCCGGATTTAAAAAAGCCATGTAAACAGCGGCATTAGCCGGTGAACCTGATAAAGGTTGGACATTGACGTGCTCGGCCTGAAATAATTGTTTAGCCCGTTCAATCGCTAAATTTTCAATATCATCAATATTATAATTGCCACCATAATAACGTTTCCCGGCATAACCTTCACTGTATTTGTTCGTTAAAACAGTGGCCATCGCTTCTAAAACCGCTGGACTAACGTAATTCTCTGAAGCAATTAGCTCCAATTCTTCATTCTGCCGTTTTTCTTCCTTCTCAATTATTTCCCAGACAGCTGGGTCTTGTTGTTGTAAGTGGTCGTATTTCATATTATTAATCTTAATTTAGAGGGAGCCTTTTGTCAAAAACGATTATTTATACCTTTTAACGACATAACTTCCCTGTAATTTATAACCAAATTTCTTATAATAACCTCTAACACCGACGCCCGAAATAATCGCTAGCTTATTAATTTCCGCTGCCGCGACTAGTCTTTCTGCAGACAGCAAGAGTTTCGTCCCCAAGCCGCTATGTTGAACTTTTTTCTTCTCGCCCACCATAACTAGTTCGCCGTAAACATGGAGTTCGCGAATTATGGCTGGAGCAACCGGACTATTTTTATCAATCCTTAAACGACAAAAACCAAATAAGGTTTTCCCGTCGCGACTATCGGCACTAATAAAATATTCTGTGCCGCCTGAAGAAGGATATTCTAAAATATTTAAGTCAAAATTCTTTACCGGCTTATCTTTAGCCTCGCGGCAGCGAATACAATTACATTTAACGCCTCTATCTTTCATGACTTGGCGCAAATTAGTAATTTTGTTGCCAGCGACAATTGATTCCCCTGGGATATCACGAATCAGACGGATTATTCTAATATAAGTCGGAACCGCTGCTTTGCATTCCACAATTAATTCTTGTAAAACTTTATCACTATACGGTTTATATTTTCCTGCCTTGTACCACTTATATAACAGACTACCTTTAGTAACAACTGTTGGATAGAATTTAATCTGATCAGGCTGAAATCTTTCATCGGTAAATAATTGCTTAAATAATTCCAGATCTTTTTTTGGCGTCGCTCCCGGAAGAGCCGGCATTAAATGATAGGTAACCTTAAAACCATATTGTTTTAATAATTTGGTCGCATCCACTATTTCTTTTACGCCATGCCCCCGCTTATTAAGAGCTAATATTTTATCATCAGTTGCTTGAACGCCAATTTCCACCCGTGTACAACCTAAATCGCGCATTTCTTCTAACTCTTTTACATTAATATAGTCAGGACGCGTTTCGAGAGTGATACCAATTAAATTATATTTAGCCCTTTCGTTTTTATTTTGTTCTAATTTTAATAACCTCTTTAGCTCTGCTAAACTTAAATTTTTCTTATACTCATCTTTTAAATTAATTGTTTTTTTCTGAAAATCATTGGCCGCCTTAAAACAATTTAAAATATACCAATAGCGATAGCGCTCGGGGAGATAGCTCCAAGTTCCACCAATAACAATAAGCTCTATTTTTGTTGGTTGATGCCCGTTGTTCTCCAGGGCTTTTAAACGACTAATAACCTGGACATAGGGATCATAGCCGCAGCGGATCGCGCGCATAACCGCCGGCTCATTAGATAAGTAACTAACCGGAACATCAGTCTCGTGCGGACAATAGGCACAAGTACCCGGGCAAGGATATGATTTTGTTAAAACCGCGACCGGGGCAATCCCCGACATTGTGCGCACTGATCGTTTCCGTAAAGTTTTTTCCAGTGATTCTATGGTCTTTATTTTTCCTGCTTTTAATAAAAAACGATACTCGCGCAAAATATCGGAGTTTAGAATTGCGGCAATCACATATTTTTTACATATCATGCGCTTAACCCCCTCTAAATCTTCACGATTTTTTATCTGCTTAGCATAATTATGTAATAAGTCTTTTATTGCTTCGTCCATATATTTCCTGTTATACTTATAGTATCTTTCTGTTAACAATACCTTATTTTTTATAATTTAACAATATCTTTATGAAAGGCAAGATTACAAAAATTCTTCTATTTTTAGCCATAATTCTGCTCCCCTTAGGCGTCGCTAAAGCACTGGACACAAAAACTGGCAACTCAATCTACGTGGCTAAAGACGAAATTGTGAGCGGCAATTTCTATGCCGCGGGCAATACTATCACAATTGACGGCACAGTTAGTGGTGATTTAATCGCCGCCGCTCAAACTATTAATGTTAACGGCCGAGTTGAGGGCGATATTATTGTGGCCGCTCAAGATATTAATATTAACGGCGAAGTCGGTGGTAATGTCCGTGTCGCCGGCACCTCAGTTTCTTTAAATGGACCCGTTGCTCGAAATGTTAATATTTTTGGTTCAAATATTATCATCGGGAGTGACGCTCGCGTCGGCTGGGATGTTTTTGCTGCAGGAGTAACTTTAGAAATGAGAGGAGATATTGATGGTAGCTTATCTGGTAGCGTCGGCCATGGACTTATCTCTGGAAAAGTTGGAAAAAACATCAATTTAAAAATATCTGAAAATAATTTAAACGAGAGCCTAATCATTTCTCCTGAAGCTAGTATCGGCGGAGGAATTATTTATACGGCTCAAAAGCCCGCTCAAATTTCTGAAAAAGCTAGTATCGGCGGTAACATTGAACAAAAAATACCAGAAGCTAAGTCGGCTAATTGGCTGAGTGCTTGGGCTTTAGCAAAAATTTATGCCATTTTTTCGGCTCTAGTGGTTGGCTTGGTTTTAGTCTTTTTAGGAAGAAAGGTAACGCCAAAAATATTAGAAAAAATCGAAGACAAGCCCTTCAAAATGCTTCTCCCGGGGCTAATCATCATGCTCGTGCTTCCACCAATTGCTCTTATTCTAGCTTTTACTATTATCGGTATTCCGCTGGCCTTAATAATCACTGCTTGGTGGTTGGTTGCTACCTATGTCGCTAAAATTTTTACAGCCATTTTAATCGGACGGCTTATCTTAAAAAATCTCATCAAAAAAGGAGATATCCCGCTTATTTGGTCTTTAGTTCTTGGAGTTACCATTTGCTGGTTATTGTTTGCTATCCCCTTCATCGGCTGGATGCTTGGCTTATTCGCTATTTGGTTTGGATTAGGCGGAATTTGGACGTATGTATCGGGACAATTAAAAAATCTTTAAAAACAATTATGAATGAACTTCTTCTCAAAACTAAGGATGGCTTCGCCACCTTAAAAATTAATCCTAACTATGCCCAGGCCGCCCTTAAGTCTTTAGAGGAGTGGTTGACCGGGGAGGAATTTAAAGATTATATTCCGCAAATAAAATATTTGGTAGAAAACAAGGAATGGAGCTATTTATTAGATTCTTTTTATCAAGTTATCCCGTTTGGAACCGGTGGACGGCGCGGCGAAGTTGGAATTGGCCCCAATAGAATAAATCCTTGGACAATCCGCGCTTCAGCCCAGGGGCATTCCCAATATCTAATAAACAAATATGGCGACGAGGCGAAGACTCGGGGGATTGTTTTTGCTTACGATGTTAGAGAATTTAAAGGTAATAAATATTTAAATACCGCCGCCGTAAATCCAATCAATAATTTAACCAGTAAAGACTTGGCAATTGCCGCGGCTCGGGTCTACGCGGCCAACGGTATCGCGGTCCATATATTTAATGATGTAAGGACTACTCCGGAACTGTCTTTTGCGATTAGGCGCTTGCGGGCAATTGCCGGAGCAATGTTTTCCGCTTCTCATAACCCGCCGGATCACAACGGAAAAAAAGTTTACGATGAATATGGCGGTCAGTTAATTCCGCCCCACGACGAAGAACTGGTAAACGAAGTTACGAAAAAAGTAACAATTATTAAAGAAATTACTTACGGCGAGGCTATGGGCAGAGGCCTAATCAAACTGCTTGATTCACAACTCGACTGGGAATATATAAGGGCGGCGAGCAGCCTTTCCTTGTCTTCAGCTAGGGACTTAAAAATAATTTACACGCCGCTACATGGCTGTGGTCTTACTTCCGTTCTTGAATCTCTAAAGTTTCTTAATTTCCAAATTATCCCTGACCCTAGTACTAGTAACCCGAGCGGTCGCTTTGAAAATATTACTTTTAATATCCCAAATCCTGAAGTGATTCAATCATTTGACACTACATTGAAATTCGCCAAAGAAAATAGGGGCGACATTATTTTAAGCAGCGACCCAGACGCGGATAGAATCGGCGTTATGGTCAATCACCAGAATAATTGGATATTTTTAAATGGTAACGAGATCGCCGCAATTCTAGCTCTATACGTTATCGAAAAGAAAAAAGATGAAAAAAATATTGAAAAAATTATTATTAAAACAACGGTAACCACAAACCTGATAAAGAAAATCTGTGAAATAAATAATATTGAGCTAGTTGGGGATCTCTTAATCGGCTTTAAATATATTGCCGACATAATGAACCAATTAGAAATCTCTGGCAAAATAAAAGGCTTTCTATTGGGTTGTGAGGAAAGCCATGGCTATTTATCCGGTGACTACTGCCGGGATAAAGATGCCATAACCGCGGCTATTTGGCTTTCTGAACTCTCCGCGGAACTTAAGCAAAAAAAATTGACTCTAGTAGACTACTTAGAACAGATATATCTGAAATACGGTTATTTCCGAAACTATCTAACGGAGGTGCGCCTTCTCGGGGCCGCCGGCCGAGAAAAAATTGATCTCATCCAGTCGTCGCTTAGAAAAAATAACCTCACGAGTTTCGGTACCTTCAATATTATAAATTTCGAAGATTGTCTGGCTAGAGTCCCCCTGCTTTCTGAGACCGACAAGTCAGCTAAGGACATGTTAATTTTTTATCTAAAAAATACAGTCGACACGGAATCGATAAAAGTTACTATTCGCCCCTCGGGAACAGAACCAAAAATAAAAATGTATTTTGAAATCGGAACCAAGCCAAATTCTTCTAAAGATTTGGTCCAAATAAAGAAAGAGGCGGAAACGTTGCTCGCTGAGTTAGAAAGGGCTGTCATGTTAACTTGTTATAAACTAATTGGAATAGATTTCCCCGAAAGAGGTTTTTTACTTTTCTGGCAACTACCCCTTGACGATAAGCTAAAGTATTTTGAAATTGAACCAGAAATTGAAAAATTAAAAAATATTGACGGCTCTGGAGAAAGACAGAAAAATTTATTAAAGTTAATTGCCTTCTTAGGTGCTAATCCGGTCGAAAAAATGGACGCCGCTTTCAAGTCTAAATACGGAGCCTCGGTATTGGAGTACCTTAATCTCTTAGAAAAATAAATTAAATAACTCTAAATTTTACCCCTTGGATATAGAAAAGACCCCGCTAAACCGGGGTCTTTTCTATAAAAATATTTTTTATTCAACGGTTACCGCCTTGGCTAAATTTCTTGGCTTATCAACGTCGAGCCCCTTATTATCCGCAACATGGTAAGCCAATAGTTGTAAAGGGATAACATTAATAATCGGTGCTAACAATTTATTGGCAACTGGCACCTTAATTAAATAGTCGGCCAATTTTTTAATATTTTCATAATCTTGATCAACGATGGCCACAATTATTCCTCCGCGCGCCTTAATCTCTTGCATATTGCTGATAATTTTATCTGATAAATCATTCTTAGTCGCTAAAAAAACAACCGGCATTTTTTTGTCGACGAGCGCAATTGGTCCGTGCTTAATTTCAGCAGCCGGATAACCTTCCGCATGAATATAAGAAATTTCTTTAAGCTTCAAAGCACCTTCTAGCGCAACCGGAAAATTTAAACCGCGGCCCAGATAAAGAAAATTATTAATATTTTTAAATTTCTTAGCTATTTTTTTAACTGCTAAATCAACCTTCAAGGCTCTTTCAATAATTTTAGGCAAGCTTATTAAATCGCCTAATAATTTTTTGTCTAATACTTCTCCTTTATCTTGTTTTAAGTTCAAAGCAAACAGGAGCAGGGCAACCACTTGAGCAGTAAAAGCCTTAGTGCTCGCGACACCAATTTCTGGCCCGGCATGGAGATAAATCCCCGAGTCAACTTCGCGCGTTACGGTTGAGCCGACTACGTTAACTATTCCGAGTGTTTGTGCCCCTTTCTTTTTGGCCTCACGCAAGGCCGCTAGAGTATCCGCCGTTTCTCCAGATTGAGAAATAACAATTATTAAATCATCTTTATCAACTAGGGGGTTGCGGTAGCGGAATTCAGAGGCATAATCAACTGTAACCGGAATACGAGCAATTTCTTCAATTAAATATTTGCCAATTAAAGCAGAGTGCCAGCTTGTACCACAAGCAGCTATAATTATTCTTTTAAATGACTCTCGCTTAGCTTTAATCGAAAGTTTAATTTTATTATTTTTTATCCGGCCACTTAAAACATTATTTAAACTATCAGGCTGCTCAAAAATTTCCTTAAGCATGAAGTGCTTAAAGCCCTTCTTCTCAATCGCCGAAGCACTCATTTTTACTTCTTCAATTTCGCGGTCTAAAATGTGTCCAGATAAATTTTTTATTTTGCACCCCGCCGAAGTAATAACTGCCAAATCATTATCTTTTAAATAAATAACTTTTTTAGTATGTTGAAGCAAAGCGGGAATATCAGAAGCGACAAAAGTTTCCTGACGGCCGATGCCAATAATAAGCGGCGAGCTTTTACGAGCGGCCACTAGTTTGTTTTCCTTAATACATAGAGCAACCAATCCATAAGAGCCTTCAACCAGGGTTAAGGCTTTAGCGACCGCTTTTTCTAAATTACCCTGATAAAACTTTTCAATTAAATGCGCCAAAACTTCAGAGTCAGTTTCCGAAGAAAATTTATGACCCTCTTTTATTAAAACTTTCTTAAGTGACTGATAATTTTCAATAATACCATTATGGACAACTGCGATTTTTTTTTGACAATCAAAGTGAGGGTGGGCATTTTTTTCACTCGGAGCACCGTGAGTCGCCCAGCGCGTATGCGCAATCCCGATTAATCCCGAACTGGTTTCGGCGGCCGTCGCTTTTTCTAATCCAATCACCGGACCAACCTTTTTCTTAATAATAAAATTTCCCTTGTCTAAAATACAAATACCGGCGCTATCGTAGCCCCGGTATTCTAATTTTTTCAAACCTTCAATCAGGATATTTTTAACAGGCCTGGTCCCTAAATAACCAATAATTCCGCACATATTTTTAAGTATAGTTTATTTCCTTTCTACCTCAATTGTACATTTGGTCATCAGTGCCGCTAACGCACCAATCGCTGCCAAAACAGGAGCAAAAAAAGCGCCGACAACAACAAAAGTAACCGGAATTTCCATCATGACACCGCCCTTTTCATTCTTAATAATAATTCGACGGATATTACCCTCTTTAATTAATTCTTTTATTTTCTTTACCAGTTCGTGACCATAGACCCTAAATTGTTCTTTAGAGGAGTTATTCTTTTTTGTTTGTTTTTTGGGCATAAATTTATTTTTTATTTTATAATCTTATTATAGCGCATCCTTAGACATTAGAAAAACTATCTCTTTTTTTTTGCCTGGCGGTGCGACTGGTAAATCTCTTTAGATTTTCTGGTTACGGCCAATATAGTTAGTACCGCGATATAGGAAGAAATAACTGAGTTTGGTATTTGATAGGTAGTTTCAAAAGCAAAATCTAAAATAAAGAGACAAAAGACTAGAACCGACCAAATGAGCACAAAAATTTCCCCGGGATGCTTGCCATCATGTTTATCATACCAACGTTCGAATTCTTTGTTGCTAACATAAATTGCTAACGCACTAATATAAACCGTCGCCAAAACGTTTAAAAAATCCACCAAAGTATTATCAACGCAAAAATCCCAAAGAATAACTATAAAAAATAAAATTGACCAAAAATTAATTAAATAGCGCCAAAAATTAAAATCATTCTTAATAAGCTCTCTCCCCATAAATTTAAATATTTATTATTTATTTTTTTATTTATATGCTTCTTGGATATATTGGTCTAAAACACGTCCGGTATTAAACTGGCTAGCATTAAGACTAATTACATTTTTCATAATTTCTTGCCACTTAGCCGGCGACTGATAATAAAGAGGCATAATTTCTTTTTTTAAAACTTCATAGAGTTCGTCGGCGCCGCTAAATGCCCAGCCCGTTTTATCTTTTTTATATCCTTCCGGCCACCAGCCGTCAAGTGTACTCAATTGTGGAACGCCGTTATGGGCCGCTTTCATACCACTTGTTCCACAAGCTTCTTGCGGCGGAAGTGGCGTATTAAGCCAAAGATCAACTCCGGCAATAATAAGTCGCGCCAGATCTAAATTATAATTCTCTAAAAAAACAATGTTTAATTTCGGATAGTTTTTCTTAATTTGATATATTTTTTTAATTGCTTCTTGTCCACTTGTATCGCGCAAATGAGCCTTCCCCGCTAAAATAATTTGTGCTCCTCCGCCGGCCTCTAAAATTTCCTTGAGCCTTTCAGAATCAACAAATAAAAGTAGAGGTTGTTTATAATTAGTGAAACGACGGGCGAAACCAATTGTAAAAACGTTTTCCTGCCAATTTATTTTTTTATTTATTTTTAGATAACCTAACAGCTCTCTTTTGTTTTTTTGGTGAGCCGCCCAAATATCAGCTGAGGAAATTTTATCAGCCCGTCTTAGCAAAGAATTATCTTCGCGCCAACCGGACAAATGTTTATCATATAATTTTTTAAACTCTTCCGTGGTCCAAAAGACCGAATTAACGCCATTAGTAACGGCCTTAATATCTTTGTCTAGAAAAATATTATTAAGTAGCTCTCGGTGCATTTTCGAAACACCATTAACAAAGGCGCTGAAATAAATTCCGAGTTCTAAAGTATTAATTTTTTGATCTTTGATTAAACCGGGTAAATTAGCCGGAAAATCGGGCTGATTTTTTAAAAGCATTTGCAAGGAAAACTCATCGTAAATTGTTTTTATCGGCGTATGGGTAGTAAAAACGCATTGTTTCCTAATTTTATTAATTTTATCATTATCACTTATGGCGTTAGACTCAGAAAAAAGCTCAATTGGCACAAAAGAGGCGTGTCCCTCATTAAGGTGATATTTTCTAATGTGGTTATACCCGAGCGCTTGTAGCATTTTAACTCCGCCCCGCCCAAGAACAATTTCCTGACGAAGGCGAAATTCAGTATCGCCGCCATATAATTTAGCAGTTAAATTTTTATAGGTGTTTTTATTACCCCGAATATTAGTATCTAAAAAATAAACAGGAATTTCAAAATTCTCCGAGCCAGGAACTATGTATTGCCAGACGCCGACCTTAACCTCTTCGATACCTATCTTGACCCCTACCTCAAGGTCTAATTTTTTTAGCAAAGAAAAATCATAGTCGCGATCAATCAGCTCTATCTGTTCTCCTGAAGAATTTATTTTCTGTTTAAAATATCCGTGGCGACTTAAAAGAGTGACCCCAACCATGGGAAATTTTTTCTCCGCGGCTGATTTTAAAATATCGCCGGCTAAAATCCCGAGGCCGCCAGCATATGTTTTAATATTATTTTCAATAGCGATTTCCATGCTTAGATAAGCAATAGAATAATCTTGTTTATTTACCATTTTTATCTATCTATTTAAAAAATTAATTACTAATAGCCATTATCTTCTGCTGTGCCTCAAAAATTTTATTTAAGCCATTTAAATATTTTCTTTTTACTTCCTCGTCTAGCTCAATCGACCCCTGCGAGTATAAATACCAATCAGTTAAATAGGGCTGGTCTTGACCGTCTACCATAATAGTTGAACCCATTGGATCGCCGTGAATATACCCCTTCTCGGCTGCCTGCACATAAACCTCCTCCACCTTTTTCAAAATACCCGCCAAACGCTCTAAGTTTATATTTTTTTCCTGCATTAAAACAATGCTTAAGTCGTAGCCCTCAATAAACTCTTGTAAAGTTGAGCCCAATAAATCATTGTATACAGCTCCATAAAACTTCGGAATACCCTTGATTTCCTGTAGAACTCGCAACGCTCTTTCTTCATTATATAAATAATCAATTACTAATTTATCTTCTTTTTTGTCCGTGTGTCCCACAATCTCATATCTCGGCTCCGAGTCGACTCTGTTTTCAAAATTAGTTTTCTCGACTAAAGAAAATCTTCTTTCTATATCGTGTACTTCCGTAAACGTTCTTTCAATAATATATTTTTCCTGACCCGTTTTAACTTCGCGAACCTTAATTTTAAAAAGTGGACCAAAGATGCCGCCGCTACATGGTTCCCTGTCACCAATAACCTCTAGGCCGCACACCTCTAACTGTTTTTTAACTTCTAAAAAATCTGGCAATTTAAGAGGAATATTCTTATCAATCGGCCCTTCTAAGTCAGAGACTTGTTCCGGACTTAGGGGTTTATCTTTCTTGTCTAATACTATAATATCTTCTTGGTCGTGAACCCCGTAGGCTTCTTGCTTCAACATATTTTTATTAATAGTTTTTATAGACTTAATCTATTTTTTATTTAGTCCACTATATATTTTACTCTGCTTGGTTTTTCTGAGGGCTTTCAAAAACTGTGATTTTAATTGACGATTAGCGATTAAAAACTTAGTTGGGCTTAATTTAAATAATATGCCCACTAGATGGCGAAGTAATTCATTGGTCCATAAACCATAATTATCAAAAATATAATTCTGGAGCTTATTTGTTTCAATCGCATTTATAACGCACCTCTCAAAACTATCGAGCGGGACCATAACTAATTTTTTTCGGCGCTCAATTGTAATGGATTTTGCAGAGCAGCGGCGCTCACAAACGCCGCAACCAATACAAATATCCTCATCAACAACCGCTTTTTTATTTATCATTTTAATTGCTTCCACCGGACACTTAGATACACACACCCCGCAGGCTAAACATTTTTCAGGGTTAACTCGAGCAAAAAAATTACTATTTATTTTTCTTCGGTAGCCAATTTTTTTATAAGCTTGAATCGCTTCGCAACAACACCCGCAACAATTACACATCCAATTTACTTGATTCTGAATATTATCTCCAATTTGAACTAAACCATAATCAACGCATTTATCTAAGACCGCCAAAGCCTCTTCTTTATTAATTTGTCTGGCTATTTTATGTTTTACCAAACTTTCAGCGGCCGTATTAAATGTTAGACAAACATCTTGGGGTGCCTTACAGGCTTTTCCCATGTGTTCCATCTTATGGCGGCAATAACAAGTGCCAACCGTTATGCAACTAGCTGAGTTAATTATATGAGTTGCCCTTTCATAATCAAGAACCTCTGATTGGTCTTTGCTTTGAATGGTCTTCTCATGAACAAGGGTTCTAGCAATGGGCGTTTTTTGCATTAACGCCTGCTCTACAAAATCGTCTTCTTCATTAATATAGTTATAAAAAAGTTCAGACAGCACTTTGCGATCAAAACGCCCGTCGGTGCGCATTAGAGCAAATTCAAAAAATCCAGCCATAGTCGGTGCAAGAACATATGTTTGAACACCACCATTATCCATGTCGAGCAAAAGTCCTTTGCTCGCTAATTCATTAAGAATCTTTTTAGTTTCAAGCTCTGATAAACTCCATCTTTTCGCCGCCTCGCTAATATCAAAAGGCATAATTGGCAAAAGCGAAACTTTTTCTGCCTCTTCGGCGGAGAATAAAATTTCTAAAATTTTATAAAGGCTCTCTGAGGCGGGGGCTCCCTGAGCATTCATGTCCAAACGTTTTTGCAGTGCAAAATAGTTTTTTGAAGTAATGTGCCCCATAATGATAAATTTAATGTATTTTAATTATACCACACTACGGTCGGCTGCCAATGAAAATGCAAGTGGTCATTCGAAAAACTTGGAAAACTTTTTTGATGGAGTATTGGGTAAATTAAAAAGGAAGCCATTAATAGACTTCCTAGTAAAGCAACAAATATTGCTCACAATTTTTTGGCTACAAGAACGGCTGCAACATGTCCCAATAAAGAACAAATAATCGCCACATACCAATAGCAAGCCGCCATAATGAGGGCAAGCCCAATGGCGCCACCTATAGCTCCGCCCGGTAAAGCATTTGCCTTCTTTTTCCCAAGAACAGCGGCGGTGAGGACATAAACTAGAACGCCCAATATAAACGTAGTAATTGCAATTTTTATCATGATTTCTGTTTATTAAGATTATTGCTTATTTGGTTAATTACTAAGCCCGCCTGTTTATAGACAATCTTGGTAATTAACCAAATTTAATCTTATTTTTTAACGACCTATTTTAACTTTTAAATCATAGCACGACTACGCTATTTTGTCAATAAGTTCGCTCCCCTTATGGTTCCACCTATAGATTAAACTCTTAATAATTTAGCAAACCCAGCTTATTCGTCTAATTATAAAGAAAAAACGAGCTTTTAAACTCGTCTTTTCAACAAGGGGTGCCTACTGGGAGTCGGACCCAGACTAACGGGACCACAACCCGTCGTTCTACCGCTAAACCATAGGCACCATTTAGTTTCTATTGAAACGTACGCCCGGGGGGAGTCGAACCCTCGTCTAGAGCTTAGAAGGCTCCCGTTCTATCCGCTGAACTACGGGCGCAAAATATAATTTTGCTTAATTATTGTCTTATATTAATAGAAATACTAACTATTGTCAAATGCGACCCAAATTATCTATATTTCTCTTTGCCTTAGCGCCTCATAAATAAGGACGGCCGCAGAAACTGAAACATTTAACGAATCAATTCCTTTTTTCATTGGTATTCTAACAAGTTTATTAGCCATTTTAAGCCATTTTTCGCTAAGTCCGTCCGCCTCAGAGCCCAAGACGATAGCCAGTGGTATATCCATTTTTTCCTTGGTATAATTATTTTTTCCGATCGTAGCGGCCGCGTAGCTCAAAATCTTATTTTCTTCTAACCATTTGAGTGTTTCTTCAACCGAGGCTATCACAACTGGTTTACTAAAAATAAAACCCTCGCTCGCCCTGATTACGTTTGGGTTATAAATATCTGTTTGACTGCTGTTAATAATAATTGCATCCGCTCCCGCCGCAAACGCCGTTCTTAAAATTGCGCCCAGATTCCCGGGCTTTTCTACCGCCTCTAAAACAATGATTAATGGGTTTTTACTTAATTTTATTTGTTTTAATTTTATCACCCCAACCTTGGCAATCGCCAAATATCCATCTGGATTTTCTTTATAACAAATCTTTTTAAAAACTGCCCCTGACACTTCTATTATTTTATCTCTTTCTAGACCAAAAAAATCGGGAACATCTTTCTTAATAAGCTCCGGGGAATAGAACAGTTCTGAAATTTCCGTTCCTGATTTTTTGGCCAATTCAATTTCTCTGGCTCCGTCAATAATAAATAAGCCTCGCGCACGCCGTTCTCCTGCTTTCTGGAGTTTAACCATGTCTTTTATTTTTTGGTTGTTTACGCTATTAATTATATTCATAGTAATTATATTATAAAGCAAATTAATCTAAAGGTATAATATTTATCATAAAATTCTAAAAAGAACACTTTTCTGCTATAATAAGACTATCTTAATAATATATTTTATGCCAATTCCACAATTACGCTCTAGAAAAACAAGCTCCTGGAAAGAGGGGGGCGACCACAATAATTCGCGAAAAAAAGCCAAAAAAAATCTAATAAAAAAATTGTTTTCTATCGCCTTAGTTCTCTTGGCGGCTTTTTTAATTATATTTGCTATCGCGGTTATTTGGCTCTCCCGCGATCTCCCGAATCCAAACCAATTGATTAACAGAGAAATTGCTCAAAGCACAAAAATATACGACCGCACTGGGCAAAATGTTTTATATGAAATTAGCGGTGACGAGCGCCGCACACTTGTCCCCCTGAAAGATATCCCTGATAAAGTTAAGCAGTCAACAATTGCGATTGAAGATAAAAATTTCTATAGTCATGGCGGCTTTAGTGTTTGGGCGATGGTACGAACAGTTATTACTAATGTAGTCTATAATCGCAGTGCCGGCGGATCGACGCTTACCCAGCAATTTATAAAAAACGCTGTACTGTCTAACGAAAAAACTATTACCCGAAAACTTAAGGAGTTAATTATGGCCTATCAATTAGAAAAAAAGTTTTCTAAGGATGAAATTTTACAAATGTATCTTAATGAGATTCCTTACGGGTCAAATGCTTACGGCGTTGAAGCGGCCAGTCAAAAATATTTTGGTAAGAGCGTGCGCGACCTTAATTTGTCTGAGGCGGCCGTCTTGGCTGCATTGCCTCAATCACCTAGTCGATATTCTCCCTATGGACCAAATAAAGACCTTCTCATGGGCCGTAAGGACTACATCTTAAATTTAATGGTTGAACAAGGATATATTTCAATTAGCGAGCGCGATGAAGCTAAACAACAAACAATTACCTTTAGGGGCCGTGACAACAATATTACTGCTCCCCATTTTGTAATGTATATTAAAGATATCCTATCAGAAAAATATGGAGAAAAAATGGTTGAACAAGAGGGCTTAAAAATTTATACCACCCTTGATCTATACAAACAAAAAATTGCCGAAGAGGTTATTACTGAAAAAACTAAAGATTATCCTAAAAAATTTGGTGCCAACAATGCCTCCCTGGTTTCAATTGACCCTAAGACTGGTCAAATTTTAGCCATGGTTGGTTCCCGAGATTATTTTGACGACTCAATCGATGGTCAGGTTAACGTCTCAACGCGCCCTCGTCAACCCGGTTCTTCTATGAAGCCCATCGTCTACGCGGCTCTATTTGAAAAAGGATATACCCCAGACACCATCTTATATGACGTGGTCACAAATTTTTCTACCAACAGCGCTCAACCCTATACTCCCCATAACTACAATGGAAAAGAATATGGCCCTGTAAAAATTCGCCAAGCGCTGGCCGGGTCTTTAAATATTCCCGCCGTTAAAGCCATTTATTTAGCAGATATAAATACAGTAATAGACTTGGCGGAAAATATGGGATATTCGACTCTTTTCCCGCGTAGTCGCTTTGGATTGTCTCTGGTCCTTGGCGGCGGAGAAGTAAAGCTTTTAGAGCACGTAAACGCCTATAGTGCCTTTGCCCGTGATGGAAAAATGAGTCCTTTGGTGAGCATTTTAAAAATTGAAGATAAAAATGGACGCGTTATTGAAGAATATAAACCAAACGAAAAAAAGGTTTTAAACTCGCAAGTGGCTCGCATGATTAATAGTATCTTAAGTGATAATGAGGCGCGGACCTTTATTTTTGGCGCTAAAAATTATTTAATTCTCGGCGATCGCCCCGTGGCGGCCAAAACCGGAACAACCAATGATTACCACGATGCCTGGACAATTGGCTATACTCCGTCTTTAGTAACCGGGGTTTGGGTGGGTAATAGCGACAACAAGGTAATGAAGGGCGTGGCGGACGGCAGCGTTTTGGCGGCACCAATTTGGAATAATTTTATGACCAGAGTTTTGGGTGGCACTCCTGTAGAAAATTTTAAATCCCCCGACGACTACAAGACTGGAAAACCAATTCTTGATGGACAGATTCCGCCTCAAGCAGTAAAAATCGACAAAAGCTCCGGCCTCTTGGCAACCAGCTCAACGCCTCCCGAATTAATTGAGGAGCGGAGCGCCACGGTTCACCATAATATTTTATTTTATGTTGATAAAACCGATCCACACGGACCAGCGCCAACCGATCCGACCAAAGACCCCCAATTCAACCTTTGGGAGGCTCCCGTTCAAAAATGGGCCAACCAAAATGCCAGCTCGTCTACATCAACTTTGCCGACTAATTATGATGAGCTTCACAAACCAGAAAATAAACCAACACTCAATCTTTTGTCTCCTTTAAAAAATCAAACTATTACCGGCCCTAATTTAGGGGTTAGTGTAGAAGCTTCAGCTCCTCGAGGCATAGGCAGGGTTGAATACTATATTAATAATAACCTTTGGCAAACTAAATGGGGAACACCGTCCCCATTCACTGATAACATTAATTTCTTAAATAACGGCTATCATAATTTGCGCGCTCGGGCTTGTGATGATGTTGAAAATTGTAATGAAGCAACTATTAACTTTAACTTATTAATAAAAAATAATCCGGTGTCAACCGGAAAAAATTCACTCGCACTCATTTCGCCGTCTTCGGGTGGGGCACTAAACACTATCGATTTTCCTTTAACAGTAGTTTTCCGAGTCAGTAAGCCGCTTGGGGTCGCAAAAATTAATTTGTTAGCCCGAGGCGGCGACGGAAAAACAATTGTTATTGCGGCTATCACGGGTTTAAATACAAACCAAAACAATGTCTCATGGGAAGCACCACCTATACCAGGGACTTACTCCGTGTTTGGAGAATTACACGATTGGAACGGCGACACAATAAAAAGTAAAGAAATTTTTCTAACCATTAATTAGGCATTATTGTCTAATTGGCATCACTATATATAAATAATTATTCTCTTTTTCTGGTCTCAGGACACAGGGGGTTGTGTTATTCAAAATACCCAACCTAACCGCTCCCCCCTCTATATTATTTAATCCGTCTAACAAATATCTAAAATTAATTGTTACCTCATTATCAGTTCCTCTAACCTCAGCGTCAATCTCAATTTGGCTTTCGCCGCTTGTTCCTGAAAAAGAAGAGACTATTACTTTGTCTTTAGAAAACAAAATAGTAATGTCATTAATACCTGTCTTAGAAAAAAGCGCCGCCGCCTTCACTGCCCGTATCAGCTCAGAGCGCTCAATTAAAACATCTGTCTGACTTTTCGAGGGAATAATCTGTTTATAGTCCGGATAGTGTCCATTAATCAGGCGGGAAATAAGTTCAACCGAATCAACTGTAAAAAGAATTTGATTTTCTGATAAATAAAATTTTATCTCCTGATCCTCTGCTATATCCCCGCCCTCTAGGCCACTCAAAACTCTTAATAATTCTTGAACCGTCTTGGCGGGTACAATGACTTTTTGTTCTCCTTCAATGCCTCCATTTTTTATCTCTAGCTCTCTTTCTGCCAAACGATAACTATCCGTTGCCGCCAAGCTTAATTGGTTTTTATTAAAAGAAAAGAGAACCCCCGTTAACTCAATCCTGTTCTCGCTACTGGAAACCGCAAAAATAACTCCACTCAAAGCTTTTTTTAACTCCCCACTTTTACAACTAAAAAAATTAGAGCGAGGAATGTTTGGTATTAAAGGAAAATCCTTGGCCGACTCCCCTTTAATTTTTGTTTTATAACTACCACACTCTATCTTTAGTTCGTTCTCTTTTGTTTCAACTTTTACTTTCTCTCCCCCACTTAAAAGGCTAACATATTCGCCAATCAACTTAGAGTCAACCGTAAATTGACCCTCATTTTCAATTTTACCCCTAATTTGATGGGTTATTCCTATTTCCAGGTTAGTGCTAACGAGTTCAATATTCCCCCCCTCGGCCCTAATCAGAATATTGTTTAAAATTGGCAGGTTTATATTTTTGGTTGTTATGTGTCCCACTATATTTAATCCTCTTTTTAAATTTTCCTGAAGACTTATGAATTGCATATTTTTAAATGATTGTATTATATATTAATTTATATATAAATAAATAATAACAATAATAAGGGGCGGGATAACTTTTGTTATTTAGTGTTTTTGATGTTTTCATTGGTAATTACTTTCTTTTAGCTGTTGAAAGCGTGGTTAATATTTGGGGTATATGTTTTTATGCTTTGTGAAAAACCGCAAACCACTCTTTTTTATACACATTTTATAATTTATTGTTCAGTTGTGGCCCACAAGATATTCACAGAGTCTTCCACAGAAAACAACTAAAAACTGTTAATAAGTGTGACCAAAAAGTTGACGAACCGACTCGAGCTCTTGCTTTATTTTTTCATTTCCACCATTCTTAACCTCTTGATAAATTTTATTATAGGCGTGCATGGCGGTTGTGTGATCTCGACCGCCAAGCTCGTTACCAATGGTTGGATAGGAGGTGTTAAGCTCTTCGCGAATAAGATAAATAGCTATTTGTCTCGGCCACACTAGCTCTTTTTTGCGACTGGAGCCGATTAACTCTTTATAGGTAACATTATAAAATTTGGCAGACGCCTCCACTATTTCCTTCGGTGTTAGTGATTTTGTTTGGATGTTTGAGATATAATCCCCCAAGACCTCTTTAACTGTTTTAAGAGACGGAGTTAAACCCTTAAATTGATGAGAGGCAATAACTTTGTTTAGGGCTCCCTCTAATTCTCTAATATTATTTTGGACGTGTTCGGCAATATATAAAAGCATCTCCTTGTCTAGGGGGCAGCCCTTTTCATTTGATTTTTTTTCTAAAATAGCAATTTTTGTTTCTATGTCTGGTTTGCCAACATCGGCCACCATTCCTGCCTCAAAGCGAGAAACCAACCTTTTTTCAATGGCCGGAATTGCTTTGGGCGCTCGATCAGAAGTTAAAACAATTTGTTTGTCGTTTTGTAGTAGTTCGTTGAAGGTGTGGAAAAATTCTTCTTGTGTTCCATCTTTGCCACCCATAAACTGAACATCATCAACTAATAATAAATCTACGTTTCGGTATAAATTTTTAAATTCTTTAGCCTTTCCGGTTGTCACTGCTTGAATATAATTATTAGTAAACTTTTCGCTGGTGGTATAAAGAATTTTGTCAGTTTTTTTGGCTACCTCATTGCCAATCGCTTGAAGGAGGTGGGTCTTTCCTAGACCAACGCCGCCATAAATAAAAAGAGGGTTGTAGGCCTTCCCTAAATTATTGACTACCGCCAAACACGCTGCATTGGCCAGCTCGTTTCCGCGGCCAACAATAAAATTTTCAAAAACATAACGTGGATTTAGCCCATAACGATTACTGGTACCATTATTAGAATTAACGGTATTTGTTGCGCTGGGCAGCGATCGGTTAGGAGGAGTATTAGATGTCCCCATTTCTTTTATTTCGGGCTCTGTCTTGGTTTCAGGATTATTAATTTGGAATAGAGTGTTCCCGCTCTTTTTTAGCTCAATTTTATAGATAATTTCTTTAATAGTTTGTTTGGTTACATTTTCTAGCGCACTAAGAGTATTTTTATGATATTTTTCTTCAAGCCATTTTTTAACAAAAGCATTCGGTACGCAAATAACGACCCGTTCGTTCTCGAAAGAAGAAATAAAAGTATCTTTAAACCAAGTAATAAAATTAGCTCGGGATAAACTAACTTCGATTTCTCCTAAGACAGCCTGCCAAACTTGTTCATTATTCATAAGAATGGGGATTAATAACTATTAAAGCAAATTAATAAATCAGAGTTTTATATCAATTTAATTATATTAGATAAGGACGCTAATAACAAGGCTAACAGCTGTTAAGGATATGTTAATAAAAAGTGGATAAATCGTTGTAGAACAGGACAAAATTGATTAATGGTTCAATTGACTTTAGCAAATAAAGATGTTATCTTATAGAAACATCAATTATTTAAGTTTTATATTATGCCGAAGAGAACCTATCAACCGAACAAACGTCGGGCCAGTAAAAAGCACGGATTTCGCAAAAGAATGCAGACTGAAGATGGTCGAGTAGTTTTAAAGAGACGCCGCCAGAAGGGTCGTAAAAAACTAAGCAAATAGCCTTAATTGGTTTACATGTTAGAGAAAAAGAACAGAATACGCCTTGATAAAGAGTTTGACCGCGTTTTTAAAACCGGCCAATCTTTTTATGGTAAGGTTTTAGGACTGAAAGTGGCTCATAATGATTTAGCGTGTTCACGTTTTGGGATTATGGTGGGCCTTAAGGTTAGCAAGAAGGCCGTCATTAGGAATAAAATAAAAAGACAGATAAGGGCTATTATTAGCCAAGAGTTGTCACTATTGAAGACGGGGAAGGATGTAGTAATTATAGTATTTCCTTTAATATTAGACAAAAGCTTTGAAGAAATTAAAAAAGTATTAAAAAATGGTTTTGAGAGAGTTAAGCTATATAATTAGACTAAAATTAGCAAATTAATTATGTTCAACTTTTTATATCAGCTCCCTCGTCGTTTGGCGGTCGGATTTATAAAAATATATCAGAAAACAATTTCTTTTGATCATGGTTTTCTAAAGATATTTTATCCTCACGGCTTCTGCCGGTTTACCCCGAGTTGTTCAGAATATGGTGTTCAGGCAATTACTAAATATGGAGTTTTAAAAGGATCCCTGTTAACCTCTTGGCGCGTTTTACGGTGTAATCCTTGGAGCAAAGGGGGCTACGACCCCTTAAAATAATTTTTAATTAAATAATATTAATATGGCCCATTTTTTTACAGTTATTTTTTATCAGCCAATTTTAAACCTCCTTATCTTCTTATATAATACGGTTTCTTTCCAAGATTTGGGCGTCGCTATTATTTTATTAACTGTTTTAATAAAATTAATTCTTTGGCCGCTTGGCCGACAGGCGATAAAATCACAAAAATCGTTGCAAGAGCTCCAGCCGAAGATTGAAGAATTAAAAAAGAAATATGCCGACAATAAAGTCGAATTAAGTCGAGCGACAATGGAATTGTATAAAGAGAACAAGGTTAATCCTTTTTCTTCTTGTTTGCCTCTTTTAGTACAACTCCCTTTTCTTTTTGCTGTTTATCAGGTTTTCCGTGATGGCCTAAATAACAAATTAGATTTAGTTTACTCGTTTATTTATAAACCAGAGACTATTAACGGAATTTCTTTTGGTTTTTTAAATCTTGATAAGCCTAATCTCTATTTAGCGGTTCTTGCCGGTCTAGCACAGTTTTGGCAAGCAAAGATGATGATAACTAAATCTCCAGTTGTGAAGACTGATGGGTCTAAAGATGAAAGTATGGCGGCGATTATGAATAAGCAGATGCTTTATTTCATGCCAGCTATCACGATATTTATTGGCGCGACTCTGCCTGGAGGCCTAACGCTTTATTGGTTTGTTATCACCGTTTTGACGGCTCTACAACAATTAGTTGTGTTTAAAAAAACGAACAAAACTAAAGGCTCAGAGGATAAGCAGCCGATTGAAGGTGAAATCATTAAATAGCAAATAGTAAAAATAAATATAAAAAATAAAAAAACCATCTTTAAATAAGATGGTTTTTGTTAGGTAGCCACTAGTTTTTAGGGTTGAGTGCTAGTGCTTAAAGGTAGGGGCGGAGTTGAAGAGGAAATAATGGTTGGGATAGTGGTCGAGGCGGTTGAACTGGCCGTACTGCCGATCAAACAAACCTCTTGCCAAGGAATATAATGAGAACTAAATCTCCTCTCTTGAACTGGCGTGGTGGTAGCCCCTTCCGGATAAATTACAGTATAATCGAAGTAAGCATCCGCCCCATTATGAGCCCTTTCCGTACACTTCTTTTCGCCCACTGGTAATTCGGTTGTTTCAATGTATTTTGTCGGTGCTGGCTTCACTATATTATAAACGGTGGGCTTGGTGGTCGTCGCGACCCTTCCGTCTTTTGTTCCCCAAAAATCAAAATAGATATCATTTTTTACAATTCGCGCCTGAATCAAAACATAGTTAGCGGTATCATTTACAAAGCGAACGTCTGGTTGAGGAATATAAATAGCCGCGTCCATTCCGGCTGGTTCATAATAAGACACGCGATAAGAGTGGTTGCGACGAGCAGTTATGGGTAGTCCGGAGGCTAAGGCCGCTCGAAACACAGTGGTCCCTATTTGACATAAGCCGCCGCCATATTCAGGTACGGTTTTGTTTCCCTTTATTACTAATTCTGGTAAATAGCCAGTCTCAGCGCTCACGTCTCCTAAGACTTTGACCAAAGAAAATTCTTCGCCAGGAGCGAGGAGAATGCCATGGACCGCATTAGCACCAACTTGGATATTTTTTCGGCGATTAGTAGGAGAACCAGAAAAATCAGATTGCCCGGTACCAATAATTTCTTTTATGTCTAATGGTCTGTTGCCACCGGCTTCTTCGGCGACAAGCTCTTTAACTAGAATAGAAATTTCTTTTTGGCCGCTTAAAAAATCACTAGTGATTTTAGCCGTTGAAGCCTCAAGGTCAATTTGGCGGCCGTTAGTTCCGGTTTGCCAGCTAACCACCTTACCATTATTAATTTCAAACCGAGGACGAACGACTTCAAGATTTATTTGTGGCGAGACGGTTAAGATAAGATATTGCTTAATTTTTTCTTGATCAAGAGAAAGGTTTAATTTGCTTTGATTCTTTTCGACGCTTAACCAACCTAAAAGTTTTTCTGGTTTTATTGTCCAGGCCTTAATAGTGGTTGAGCTATTGCTTACATCGGTAAAAGTTAATTTTAGTTCGCCGGAAGTAATAATTTTTTTAGCCTCACTCTCAATAGTAGCTAGATCAACCTCCTTAACTTCGGGATATTTAGAGCGAGTAAGGATTGTTATAGGAGGATTGTTTAAAAAGTCTAAATTATTTTTTATTTCTGAAAAGAGTAGATCATAATTAATTGCTTTGCCAATTTTTTCTGGATTGGTTTGTAGTTGCCCGGTTTTACTAGAGATTGAGAAAGCGGAGTTAACGGGAGGAACATTTAATTCTTTAAAATTTTCTTCTAATAGATTTTGAATTTTTTGTATATCGAGAGCGTAGCTAGGCTTGATTGTTTTTTGTCCTTTTGCTTTGAATCTAAAGATAAAATAGTTCCAGAAATTTTCCGGCCGACCCAGGGCCAAAGCTTCTTTAACGGTTGTTTCATTGTCAAAAATTAGTGAGGGATAAGACAGGTCAGTATCAAAAGAAGAAATGGCCGAATCAAGGGTTATTTTTTTGTTGCCGTACTGAAAGATTAAACCAGAGTCAGTTAGAGTGGTTGTTTTTTTATTTAAAATTTCTAAAGCCTCGTTGGCTGATTCCCCTGATAAATCCAAGAGACCCAACTTCACGCCAGGATAAATGCGATGCCGATAATTATTTTGCCAAGTTAAGTAGTCTACCAATAGACCAGCCATCAACAAAAAAACCACCAAAACAAGAAGTGATTTTATTGCTAATCTTTTATTTTTCATAGATCTGTGGGGCCGTTTTTAGTCTTTTTCTTTGACCTCAATTTGGCTGGGATTGTTTTTGTGTAAAGTTATAGTGAGAACGCCGCTTTCTAGTTCGGCTTCGACTTGCTTGTTATCTACTTCAGCCGGCAAAATAATGGAACGCGAAAATGAACCCCAATAGCACTCACGGTATAAATAGTCTTCCTCCCTAACCTCCTCTTTTATGGAGCGCCTCCCTTTAATTGTTAAGAGGTCGTTATGGAGAGAGATTTTTAAATCCTCCGGTCTGACTCCGGCAATTGTTGATTTAATAATTATTTTTTTATTAGTTTGAAAGACATCAATGGCTAATTGCCCCTCTGTTTCCGGCTCTTCGTAATTGAGCCACTCAACAATTGACGGCTCCTTATTTTCTTGAAGAAGAGAGGACTTATTATTTTTTTTATGAAAAAGCATATAGTTGTATTCTTTCTTCTAATTTACCAATTTTTTGAGAAAATGTAAATGCTTATAATTGTCTAATAACAAAAAAACTTCGTAGTTATCGAAGATTTTTTGACGGTGGGCCCGACAGGACTCGAACCTGTGACCTCCACGATGTCAACGTGGCGCTCTAACCAACTGAGCTACGAGCCCGTAATAAATTATTATGTGGGCATAGATGGACTTGAACCATCGACCCCCGCTTTATAAGAGCGGTGCTCTAACCGACTGAGCTATATGCCCATTATAATTGTCGAAGAAAAAGATTGCAAGCAATTATTTATAATGGTTTAGTAGTTATTTTATACCATTAAGCGTTTAATTTTTCAAGTTTACTTTGCAATTCCGACAACAGAACAATACTGGCATCAGCTATATTTTTATTGATTATAATAGAGGCATTCTTTATTGTTCCTTGAGGCTTGTAATTGGCTAGGATTTCTAAAACATTAATATTTTTTAGAGAATAGACCAGAATTCTTGTAGTCGTTGGGCCATTTTCACAAAAGATGACGACGAGTTTAGCGCTGGGGACATTCATTATTAGCTCATCAATAATATCATTTAAGTTTTCTGGAGAAGAGCTTGTTTCTTTAAAATCTCGAAGTTGTAGTTTTGACCAAATTAATTCCTCGTGCTTTTCTGATTGAAGATTGTTAAGAACGCGTCCCCAGAGTTTGAGTGTCGCTAAATCACGTGAACGGTATAAATGATTAATAATATCTTCACGATTAGCTCCAATAGAAATCAACTGGGAGGTTGTTAAGAGAGTGCGAGGAGTAAGGTTGGAGGTTTTAAAATTTTTAGTTTTTTGAATAATGCCTGCCAATAAACAAGTAGCGACGTCTTCACTAATTGTTTCTGGCTTGTAGTTTTTTAAGAGATAAAAGAGAATTTCTGAAATAGCAACGGCATTTAAATCAATAAAATTTATTTGACCGAATTCTTCATTGTTTGCTTTATGGTCAATATTGATAAGGGCTGTTTTATAAAAGAATTCAATATTTTGGTCGTAAAGTTTTCCTAGCGATTCTAAATCACTGGTTCCAATCGTAATAATAAGATCGTATTTAAATTCGCCGGCCCGGGAGCTTACATCTTCAGGCTTGAACCAACCCTCAGACGGAGAAATAATAAAATTAAGAATGTTATTATCAACTAGATACTTAACTTGATTGACTTTAGCCCGTCCAATGTCGACTGAGACAATAAAGCGGCGTAAATTATCTAAATTGTTTTGAATTTGACTATAGGCTGGTAGGAAAGAAAAGGCGTGGTTAGTTTCTTCTAGCCCCTGACAGACTAGTGTGGTCTCATAGCCTTGTTTTTTAAGGAATAAAAAGAGGGCGAGAGACGAAGCAATAGTATCTCCCTCACGGTCAGCCGAAAAGATGATCAAAATATTTTTTGATTTTTCGATTTGCTTAAAGATTTGTTGCTCCAAGGTTAGCATTTTTTTAACTTTAAAATGGTGTCTGGGCGTTTAAGCTAGACTCTTTAATATATAATGATTTAGGTTCAAAGTCAAGGTTAAATTTAATTGACTTAAGGCTGTTTTTTTGGTAATTTTAAAGTATGAAACAAGAGCTTGATAAAACCTATAATCCGGCTGAAAACGAGGACAAAATCTATAAAAAATGGGAAGAATCCGGGTATTTTAACCCGGATAATTTAGATTTGGAAGCCGGTGTGCCGAGCTATACTATTGTTTTGCCGCCACCAAACGTCACCGACAAGCTACACATCGGTCACGCTTCAACTATCGCCATCGAAGATTTGTTAATTCGCTACCATCGTTTGCGAGGAGAGCGCGTTTTGTGGTTACCGGGTACTGATCATGCGGCGATTGCTACACAAAATGTCGTTGAAAAAAGAATTTTAAAAGAAAAAGGTCAAACCAGACAGGATTTAGGACGGGAAAAATTTTTAGAAGAGGTTTGGTCTTTTTTAAAAACGACTCAAGCAACGATTTTGTATCAAGTTAGAAAAATGGGCGCCTCATTAGATTGGTCGCGCCTTGCCTTTACGCTTGACGAACCGAGACAGTTGGCGGTACGCACAATGTTTAAAGCCATGTATGACGAAGGCGTCATTTATCAGGGCGAAAGAATAGTTAATTGGTGCCCCCGCTGTCATTCCACGTTAGCCGATGATGAAGTAGAACACAGAGAAGAAAAAGCTAAACTTTATTGGATTAAATATGGACCTTTTGTTTTGGCGACTTCGCGACCCGAAACAAAATTAGGAGATACGGCGGTGGCCGTATATCCGGGTGATCCGCGGTACCAAGCACTAGTGGGCCAGGAGATTGAGATTGATGGCGTTTTGGGAAAATTTAAAGTAAAGGTTGTTGAAGATGCGGCCGTAGATATGAATTTTGGTTCCGGCGCCATTAAGGTTACCCCAGCTCACAGTTTTGTCGACAATGAAATTGCTCAACGGCACGGTTTGCCGAGTAAAAAAATTATTGATGAAGACGGTCGGATGATGGCTAATTGTGGTAAATACGCTGGATTAATAACCCGAGAAGCCCGCGAAGCAATAGTGGTTGATATGGAAAAACTAGGGCTTATGGATCATATTGATGATGATTATTTGCATAATGCCTCGGTTTGTTATCGTTGCGGTACAGTAATAGAGCCGCTTCCCTCCAAACAATGGTTTGTCGGCGTTGATCGCCCAATTAAGCGCTTAGGTAATAAATCGTTAAAAGAAAGAGCGCTCGCGGTCGCGGAAAACGCGCAGATTAAATTTATTCCTGAGCGGTTTAATAAAAGATATGTTGATTGGATGACTAATCTTCACGATTGGTGCATCTCACGTCAAATTTGGTTTGGACACCAGATTCCTGTTTGGTATAAAGATGAGGAGATTTATGTTGGTCTCGAGGCACCAAAGGAAAATGGTTGGCAGCAAGATCCCGACACTCTGGATACTTGGTTTTCCTCGGGTATGTGGACATTTTCAACATTAGGGTGGCCCACCAACTATGCGGGTAAAAAAAAGTTGGGTGATTTAGATAAGTTTCACCCGACTCAGGTGTTAGAAACTGGTTATGAAATTTTGACTCTTTGGGTCTCACGGATGATTATGATGTCTTTGTTCGCGCTCGATGAAGTTCCCTTTGAATATGTTTATTTGCACGGGATTATTTTAGACGAGAAAGGCAAAAAGATGTCTAAGTCTAAAGGTAACGGCGTCGATCCTCTAGACATGATTAATAAATACGGCACAGACGCGACCCGGCTTTCCTTGCTGATGGGCGCGACTCCGGGTAATGATGCACGCTTTAATGAAGATAAGGTTGAGGTTAAGCGCAATTTCGTCAATAAGTTATGGAATATTTCTCGGTTTATTTTAACTTTGAGCGATGAGAAATATTATAGCGCCCCAGCTGATAAAAAACCGGTTGCTAAAACTCTGGCTGACGCCTGGATTATTGACGAGCTGTCTAAACTGATTCAGGGCACGAGCCAACGCCTAGATAACTTCGAATTTTCTTTAGCGGCGGAGGAATTAAATGAGTTTACTTGGAATAAATTAGCCGACTGGTATTTAGAAATAGCTAAAATTGAGAAAGACAAGGAAGAAGTCTTGATTTATATTTTAAAAAATCTTTTGATTCTCTGGCACCCCTTAATTCCTTTTGTGACGGAAACAATTTGGGCAAGCTTTAATGAGAGTATTTTAATGGTTGCTAAATGGCCAGTTGCTCAAGGGTTTAGTAAAGCAGAAGAAAGCGGATTAAAACAAATTCAAGACATTATTATTGCGATTCGCAATGCGCGTAGTGAAAACAAGATTGAGCCGGCGAAAAAGATAGAAGCGGTTATTTATGGACACAAGGCTGAGCCGCTTATAAGTAACTATAAAGAAATTATTAAGAATCTAAAAACAGGGCTTAGCTCTCTGGAAATTAAAGAAAGCGGTGACAAAATTACTGGCGCTATTCTCGTCTTGGTCGGTGAAATTGAAATATACCTAATTAGTAAAATTGACGCTAACAAAGAAAAAGAGCGCCTAGTCAAAGAAAAGGCGAATCTAGAAAAACTGATTTTTATTCAAGAGCAGAAGTTAAATAATGTGGAATTCGCTTCCCGCGCTCCAGAAAAAATTGTAGGGGGCGAAAAAGAGAAACTAAATAATTATCAGCGAGAGCTAAATAAAATTATTAGCCTAATTAATAATTTATGACTCTAAAAAATTATTTATTAGTCATGGCCGTTTTAACCGCTATTTGCTGGGGTGTTTTTGTTTTTGTCGCCAGGCTGGTTAACCCGGAAGCAACGACCTGGTTGGGATACTCTTTGTTTTATTCTGCCCTCTTTCTTTCTCTGAGTGGAACAACGGCTTTAATTGGCTTTATTTTTCGTTTTGTTGCCCTAAAGAAAGAGTTGGCCTTTAATTTGGTCAAAGTCGCTTTTCGTCAGTCATTTCTTTTTTCTTTATTTATTGTTTTTCTCCTGATTTTAAAGTCACAGCACCTGTTTAATTGGCTAAACCTGTTTCTACTCGTAATTATTTTTGCGGTTTTGGAATTATTTTTGATTAGCTATAAAAAAAGTCGTTAAATTAATTATATGAAAAATAAAATAGAAAAAATTAGAGACGAATTTTTAAAACAACTCGTTCAAGTCAAGGATGGTGAGTATTTGCGTGAACTGGAATTGAAATATTTATCGCGCAAAGGAGAATTCAGCGAGGTTATGCACGGTCTTAAGGATGTAAGTTTAGAGTTGCGCAAAGAATTGGGCGAACTTGCCAATACGGTTAAAGGAGAAATGCAGACAAAATTTGAAGAAATGAGACGAACTCTAGAAAACCATAGCAAGAAGAACGAATTTATCGATGTTACCCTACCGGGAGAAAAATTTAAAAGTGGTCATTTGCACCCCATTACTTTGGTTCAGAACGAGCTAGAAGATTTATTTACCTCTCTCGGTTTTATGATCGGCGACGGCCCCGAACTCGAAAGCGATTATTATAATTTTACCGCCTTGAATGTGCCACCACTTCATCCGGCGCGCGATATGCAGGACACCTTTTATATTGATTCAAAAAATAAGGAGGGCCAATACGATTTAGTAATGCGAACCCAAACATCTCCAGTGCAAATTCGTTTAATGCAAAAATATGGAGCGCCGCTTAAAGCGCTTATCCCGGGGCGTTGTTTCCGTAATGAGGCAACCGATTCCCGTCATGAGCATACATTTTATCAGGTTGAGGGAATAATGGTCGGCAAAGATATTAATTTTTCTAACCTTAAAAGCCTTCTAGAAATTGTTGGTAAAAAATTATTTGGCCCTAACACCGAATTGCGCATGCGACCAAAATTTTTTCCTTTTGTTGAGCCAGGCAACAATGGTGAATATACTTGTTTTTTGTGCCAAGGCAAGGGCTGCCGTGTCTGTAAACACACTGGTTGGCTAGAAATTGTCGGCGCGGGGTTAATTCATCCAGATGTTCTGCGTGCCGGTGGGGTAGATCCAGAAGTTTATTCCGGTCTAGCCTTCGGCTTCGGTTTAAATCGTCTGGCCATGCTTAAATATAATATTAATGATGTGCGCCTATTTAACAGCGGTGATCTCAAATTTTTAGAGCAATTTTAATTATATGTATATATCACTTAATTGGTTAAAAGATTTTGTTAAAATGCCCGCCAAAGTAGATGCGGCGAGCATTGCTCGAGAGCTGACAAGCCATACGGTTGAAGTTGAGGGTTTTATAAATCAGGCGGAACAGTTTAATAAAGTTGTTATTGGTAAAGTATTGGAAGTAAAGAAACACCCTAATGCCGACCGTTTGCGGTTGGCGCTGGTTGATATTAAGAAGTTAAAATTAAATATAGTCTGTGGTGCTCCTAATTTGGCCGTGAATCAATTAGTGCCCGTTGCTCTTGTGGGAGCGGTTTTGCCCGGCGGTTTAGAAATAAAAGAGTCGGAAATTCGTGGGGAAAAATCGAGCGGCATGATTTGCGCAGAAGATGAGCTAGGAATTGGCAAAAATCACGAGGGGATTATTGTTCTCGGTGAAAGCGCCAAGATTGGAGACCCCTTCGCTAAGTATTTAAAGGCTGACGACATTGTCTTAGAAATTGATAACAAATCTTTATCTAACCGGCCGGACTTGCTTAATCATTATGGGATTGCGCGAGAATTGGGAGTAATTTTTGGCTTTTTGGTGAAACCATATGAAAAATTATTAAATAAAAAATTTGATTTTTTAAGTACCAAAGAAAATAAGTTAGAAATAAAAGTCGAGGATAAAGAAGCCTGTCCGCGGTATATGGCCGTTAAAGTAGGCGGTATTGAGGTGAAGGAGTCCCCTGAGTGGTTAAAAGAACGCTTGATTGCCGTTAATCAAAAGCCGATTAATAACATTGTGGATTTAACAAATTATGTTATGTTGGAGTGTGGGCAACCCCTTCATTCCTTTGATGCCAGTCGGATTAATAAAATTATCGTTCGCCGCTCGCAAAAAAATGAAATTTTTGAAACTCTGGACGAAAAAGAAAGAAGCCTTGAAGAAGATCTAGTGATTACGGATGGCAAAAAAACAATCGCGATTGCCGGAATCATGGGAGGTAAAGAGAGCGGTGTAAATTTAGAAACTAAAAGCATTATTTTAGAGTCAGCTAATTTTAAGGCCGCTGTAGTTCGTAAAACCTCTCAAAAATTAGGACTACGCACAGAAGCCTCAACTCGTTATGAAAAAGCGCTTGACGCGAATTTAACAGAGACAGCTCTGTTTAGATTTTTAACATTACTCGTGGAAATTTGTCCGGGAATGAAGATAGAAAGCGCCCTAATAGATATAAAACAATCGGCGCCAAAACTTGAGCCGATCTCTTTAAGTTTAAGTTGGCTTACAAAAAAAATCGGTCAAGAAATACCAAAAGATCAAGTTCTTAAGACTCTTAAACAATTAGGTTTTAAGATTGACGGCGAAGATACGGATGATTTGACTGTAACCATTCCCTCTTGGCGAGCGACCAAAGACATCTCCACTAAAGAAGATTTATCTGAAGAAATTTTGCGCATTTATGGCTATAATAATATTTCTTCTCAATTACCAGTTGAAATGCTTAGATTACCGGAAACAAACGAAGAAAGGTTGCTGGAGAGAAAAATAAAAAATATTTTAGCCCTTAAGCATGGTTTAAGCGAGGTTTATAATTATTCTTTCGTTGGCGAGGAACAACTTAAAAAATTAAATATTGATTTTTTCAATTATTTAAAGCTAGCCAACCCCTTATCTGATGTTCAAACAATTTTGCGCCAATCGCTCGCGCCCGGTTTGATAAATAATATAAAAAATAATCAGTCTAAAGCCGACTCTTTAGGGTTTTTTGAAATGGGTAGCGTCTTTTTTAACGCTCCCGGAAGAATCAAAAAAGAAACGGAGGGAGATCAAACTCTGCCTCACCAAGAAAGTCATCTCGGGTTGGTTTTAGCAGCTGATGATAATAATTTGTTTGGGAGATTAAAGGGCATAATAAATAGTTTTTTACAAAGTTTGATAAATTATGAAGTAGAAGCAGAATTTTTTCTTTCTGAAGAAATTCTCGGGTGGGCTAATAAGAAAATGTTTGCGAAAATTAAAGTTTTAGATAAGGAAATCGGGCTGTTATCCGTTGTTAATCAGGAGACAGCAAAAAATGTAAATTTAAAGAAGGCGGTCGTGATTGCGGAAATTAATTTTAATACCCTCGCTGGTTTAATTTTTAGTCTAGCCCCAACGCGCTTTCAAGAATTAGACAAATACCCAGCGGTAATTCGCGATCTCGCCTTTGTTTTAAATGAAAGAATATTGTATAATGAACTAAAGGATACAATTATTAATTTTAACCCCCTTATTAAAACAGTAGAGCTTTTTGATGTTTATACGGGCAATAAGCTGGCGGATGGTGAGAAAAGTTTAGCCTTTCATGTTAATTTCCAATCAAGTGAAAGGACTCTGACCACCGAAGAGGTTGATATTATAGTTAAGGAGTTGATTGAGTATTTGGCCGATAAATTTGAGGCAAAGTTAAGAAACTAATCATTTATATTAATAACAATATGTTTTCTACCTCTATCGACATTTTAAATCTGGTTCTTGCTCTTTGTGTTTTTGTTTTGACTTTTTTCCTTTGTTGGGCAATTTATTATTTTGTTGTTAGCATCCAAAGGGTTAACCGGATTACCAAGAGAATTGAGGCGGGCGTCGCTAAAGCGGAAGAGGTTGTAAGTATTGCGAAGGATAAACTTAAAAATAGCTCTGCCTACTTTATGATTCTCGGAGAAATTGCTAAAAAAGCGATGGAGTTTGTTCAGGAAAAAAGAAACGAGAATAAAGAAAAAGCTCAAAAGAACAAAAAGAAATAAAAAACCAATACTATATAAAAAATCCGGCAGTTAGCCGGATTTTTTTATTAGATTAATCTTCGTCTTTATCTTTAGTCTTAGATTTTTTTTCCTTTTTTTCTTTCTCTACATAATCGCATTCCCGATTACTGCATTTTATTTTTCCAGTCTTAGTATCTTTTATGAGTAGTCCGCCGCAATCCGGGCAGTCTTTACCAGTCGGTTCGCCCCAATAAGCATTTTTACATTTCGGGTAGTTATTGCAAGCCCAAAAGGCGCCGCGACGGCTGAATTTTTTAACAATTTTTCCTTCATGACAAACTGGACATTCAACCTCCCGGCCACTCGCACTGGCGTCAACAATATTCTTTATATTTTTGCATTTTGGGTAAGCGCTGCACGCTAAGAATGGACCGAATTTGCCAACGCGAACTTTCATGGCCGAACCGCATTTCTCGCAGACTTCACCCTCATATTTCTTCTGGAGTTCAAGCGTTTTAGCGTCAGGCTCTTTTTTTTCAAAGGCTCCGCCCTCGCCCGCATATTTTTTAATATTTTTGCACTCAGGATAAGCGCTACACGCTAAAAATTTTCCATAGCGCCCAGTTTTAATAATCATGGCTGCGCCGCACTTATCGCAAATTTCAGTTGATTTTTCTTCAGGCATAATATCGCTTTTTTTAATTTCTTCTTCCTTTTGTTTTAAATTAGAATGGAAGCCGATATAAAACTCATTAATAACCGGCTGCCATTTTTCTTTTCCCTCGGCGATAGCGTCAAGATCGTTTTCCATTTTAGCGGTGAAGGCGTAGTCGGCTATTTGGGGAAAATGTTTTATAAGTAAATCAATTACCACAAAGGCAATGCTGGTTGGTTTTAATTTTTTATTATCATCCCTCTCCACGTAGTTGCGCGTTATAATCGTATTGATTGTCGGGGCGTAAGTTGAAGGTCGGCCAATTCCATATTTTTCTAATTCTTTTACTAAGCCGGCGTCAGAATAACGAGCTGGCGGATTAGTCGTATGTTCATCGGCGCGTAGGTCTAATAAAGTTAATTTATCGTTTTCAAGCAGCGCTGGCAATTCTTGTTCCTTGGTTTTCTCTGGCCAAATTTTTAAGTAGCCAGGAAAAATTAGCATTTGGCCGTTCGCTCGAAAAATAAAAGAATCTTTTTTGTCTTTAGCCTTAACGTCGATAACGGTTGCGGCCAGTTTAGCCGGCGTCATTTGGCTTGATATGGCTCGTTGCCAGATTAAACGGTAAAGACGCTCTTGGTTTTTATCTAATTTATCAATTAGCATCTCCGGAGTAGTGTTTGCTTCGGTCGGGCGGACAGCTTCGTGGGCCTCCTGAGCATTCTTACTTTTGCTTTTGAACATTCTACCCCCAGCGACCGCATATTCGATTCCTAGGTTTTTTTGTAGCCAGTCTTGAGCATCATCGAGAAACTTAGGAGAAAGATTAAGCGAATCGGTGCGCATATAAGTAATGTAGCCGAGTTCGTATAATTTTTGTGCGACCATCATGGTTTGCTTGGCGGAAAAACCTAATTGGCGATTAGCAGATTGTTGAAGTGTCGAGGTGGTAAAAGGGGCGGAGGGGTTTTTACTAACCTGCTTTTTTTCTACTTTCTCAACCATGTAATCCGCGTTGTGAAGGATTTTTTTTAATTCTGCGGCTTCTTCTTTTTTTAGGGTTAGTTTGTTAAATGTTTTATTGCGAATTTTATAAAGTTCCGCTGTAAAATTATCACTTTTTTTGTCTTTGGTTAAATCTGCCGATAAACTCCAATATTCTTCTGTTTTAAAATCTAAAATTTCTTTTTCTCTTTCGACGATAAGGCGCGTTGCTACGCTTTGGACCCGACCGGCCGATAAGCCTTTGGCCACCTTTTTCCAAAGAAAAGGCGATAATTCATAACCCACTAGACGATCTAAAATGCGGCGCGCTTGTTGGGCGTCTACCATGTTTTGGTCAATTTGCCGAGGATGCTCCAGGGCCTCTAAAATAGCATTTTTAGTAATTTCATGAAAGACAATTCTTTTCGTTTTTTTAATATCAAGATTAAGCGCCTCGACTAAATGCCAGGCGATGGCCTCTCCTTCGCGGTCTTCGTCTGAGGCGAGAATAACCTCGGTTGATTTTTTAGCGGCCGACTTTAAAGCGGAAACTGTTTTTTTTGCTTTAGTCGGGATAACATATTCTGGCGCGAAATTATTTTTAATATCAATTCCCATCTTACTTGCCGGTAGATCGCGAATATGGCCGAATGAAGATTCGACCTGATACTTTTTATCTAAAAATTTGCTAATAGTTTTTGCTTTAGTCGGAGATTCGACAATAATTAAATTCATATTTAAAATAATTTAATTAACAGCATAGCCGATTTCATCGCTTTTGGCAACTCCTCGGAGTTCTAATATACTTAGTGTACTATTTATGACTGCAGTGTCAAGTTTTGTAATTTTAATGATTTCGTCAGTTGTAATTCTCTCCGCTCGCGCTTGTGCTTGGCATAGAATTCTATAAATCATGCTTTCAACTTCATTTTTAAGGTCTGGATATGGCAAAATATTCTTGATACTTTTGTGATTTTGGTTAGCCGTCTCGTCAGACTCTAGATTAAAAGTTTCTAAAATATCTTTAGGAGAAATAATTGTTTTTGCCCCCATTTTAATTAATTGATTGGGGCCGGAGGAAAATTCAGAGAAAATATTGCCCGGGATGGCCAGGACTTCCCGGTTTTGTTCCAAAGCATAACGAGCCGTAATTAAGGCGCCTGATTTTTCTTTCGCCTCGATAACTAAAGTTGCTTGGGTCAGCCCAGAAATTATTCGATTGCGTTGGGGAAAATTTTGTTTTAAGGCAGGAGTTTTTGGTGGAAATTCGGAAATTAATAATCCGCCGCTTTTAATAATTTCTTGAGAGAGTTGATAATTGCTCCGCGGGTAAAGACTAATTTTATCCAAACCAGAGCCTAGAACCGCGATTGTTCGTCCGCCGCTATTAAGAGTTACTTGATGGGCTAAAGAATCAACACCCAAAGCTAGACCGCTAATAATTTCCAAGTTTTTCGTTAATAAAATTGGTAAAAAGTTGTTTAAGATTTTTTCTGCATAGGCGCTATGTTTTCTTGACCCGACGATAGCTAGACGATTTTTTCCTTTTCCTTCCAGGGCCCCTGAATCCCCTCGAAAATATAGAACATAGGGTGCGGCATAGATTTCTTTTAGAAGGGCAGGATAAGTGGGGTCGTGCCAGGTGATAAAATCAATCTGCTCTTGTTTAAGTTCTTCCTCGATTTTTGAAAAATTAATTTTTTGGCGCCATTCAATGAATTCTTTAGCTAATTTCTGGCTTAGCCCGGCTTTTTCAAGATTGTCGGTGTTCGCCCAGAAAGCGCTATCGGTATTTGAAAAGAATTTTTCCAATAAAGAGAGCTTGAATGGTCCTATTTTTTTAAAATAGCTAAAACCAAGAAGAGCTTGCCGGTTGTTTATGTTTGTCATAATTTTAAATAAAATCCCCCTAGATTTTTTAGGAGGATTTTATGTTTATTTTAGATTGTTGATATTTATTTCAACGAATATTTCTTTGAGTCGTTCTTTTTCAGCTTGGCTAAAAGGCTGAGTAACAAATTTTTCTGGCGGAATATGGGTGCGGAGCAATTCGTTTTTAATGCCGAGTCTTAGGCGGGTAAATTTTTTAGTTTTAAGATAATCAATAATTGATTGGACACCGCGATGTCCCGCGCTAGTTGAATCAGCCGAGATTTTAAAGCTTCCAAAATCTAAATCAAGTTCATCGTGGATAACAAAAAGAGTATTTGTTAAGTCAGCGCCCTTTTTATTGATAATACCAAAATTTTTTGGCAATAATTTATAGTAGTTTAAGATTTTTTGGATCGCCTGACCAGACTTATTCATAAAAGTGAGAGGTTTTACATATAAAGACTCGCCATTTTCATAAATAAATGCGTTAAATCTTTTACTTTCCAGCCACTTTACTTCGCCGAGCAAACTATCTAGAGCTAGCCAGCCGATATTATGGCGCGTGTTTTTGTATTGTTCCCCGGGGTTACCCAGGCCGACGATTATTTTCATAACTTACTCATTATAAGTAGTATGTGACTTTCTCTCTTTAGTAACTTTAATATGAATTGGTGTGCCCGTAAGGCCATATTTCTCCCGTAAACGATTTTCCATAAAGCGAACATAAGAGAAATGGAGGTCGTCGTTTGGTCCGATACGCACGACAAAGGCGGGCGGGTTATGTTTTACTTGTTTGAATTCATAAATATGGGGAGCTTTTAGTCCCTTTCCCTTGGCCGGCTTATGTAGTTTAACTACATGGCTTAAAAATTTGGCACATTGCGAGTCGCTTAATTGTAATTGACGTTCGCTAGCGATTGCCAGTATAAGATCTAAAATTTTGTTTACCTTTTCGCCCGTTTTAGCGGAAATAAATTGAAGCGGTGCCCAGGTAGCGAAAGGTAATTTATCGTAAATTATTTCTGTCCATTTTTTTGTGTCGCGCGTTTCAACCATGTCCCACTTATTAGCGATAAAAATTAAACTTTTACGTCGGTCAACTATTTCTTGAATTATTTTAGCATCTTGATGAGTGATTGGCTCGCTGATATCCATAACCAGTAGGGCAATATCGGCCTTATCTAGCGAGGTTAAAGATTTTAAAATGCCGGGTTTTTCTAGCCCCTTGCCCTTGGTTCCCTGTTTGGATATTCCGGCCGTATCGACTAAGGTAATTTTTTTATTTTTATAAATAAGATCGGTATTTTGCGGCTCACGAGTTGTGTGCGCAATCGGGCTGACAATTACGCGCTCATATCCTAAGATAGAGTTAAGCAATGATGATTTGCCAACATTTGGTTTGCCGATAATACAAGCCGTAACAGTTTTATCATCCTTGTCTTCTAGTGTTTTTTTATTTTTTTTAGGCTTATCAATTCTTTCAATAATAATATCTAATAGATCCCCTGTTCCCATACTGCTAGCCGCGGAAACAGCAATTGGCTCGCCGAGATTTAATTTATTAAACTGAGCCGCTTCAGAGGCGGCCCGAAAACTATCAACCTTGTTAGCTATTAACATTACTTTAGAACTATATAGCTCGCTTTTCTTTAAAGCCGCGGCGATTTCTTTATCTTCAGGCAGTAGCCCGGCTTTAGTATCGACTAAAAATAAGATTAAATCAGCTTGATCTAGATAGGAGCGAGCTTGTTTTTGAGTTTGAGTATCGATATCGTTATCAGCAATTTTTTTAGTTAAAAGATAGCGCCAATCTATAATTCCAGCCGTATCAACTATTCCAAAAGCACTATTAGCCCATTCGACAATTCCTAAGTTACTATCCCGAGTAGTCCCCGCGATATTAGAAACTAAAGCCTGTTTTCTCCCGGTTAAGCAATTAAAAAGCGTTGACTTGCCAACATTGGTTCGCCCACAGATAACAACTAGCGGCAGATTGTTTTTTTCTTTTTGGATCATATATTATTTTTTGTCGGCATCCGTTCCTAGAATAAGTAAAAAATCAGATTTATTGTCTCCCGTTTTATATTGTTCCAACCAACTAGGCGAATTAAAGGCCTGAGTCGCGCCGGTCATTTTTTTTAAAGCGATTAAAGAGTCGTTTTTTTGCCCAGAGCTTAAATCATAGATTACGGTTTGTTCATAATTCCTTTCAATTGCATTACCGGTTCCAATTACTTTGAATTGATATTTTCCTAAGGTGCTTGAAGTTTTTCCGGCAAGCCCCGTGATCCAAGTGCCGTTAGCAATAAAGACTCGGGCGCCATCAGTAATTGGCTCAATTACTTCTGGGATTGATACTGATAGGTTTGTCGACTCAAAAATATTCTGCACCAAATTTTTAATTTCAGAGAAATTTCCGGAACGTGGAGTTAAAATATAAGCGCCATCCTGGCCCTTGCTGGACACTAAAAATCCATCCGGAGCATCGCTTAAAACTTTGTTGATAATTTGTTCTCTTTTTACGTCTTTAGATAAATCCCAAAGTCGTAGTAATTCCCAAGTATCTAAATTAGTAGAAATATCTTTATTAAACTCACTGATTAGTTTTGTTAAAACCACGGGGTTTAGTAGCGTCTGGCGAGATAGCAGCTTTTCTTTAACCGCCTCAAGTAGTAACTGTTGGCGCCTAGCGCGAGCAAAGTCGGAACCCTCGAGCCCAAAGGCGTGTCGACTTCTGGCGTATTTCAAAGCCAATGATCCGTTCATTTTTTGTAACCCAGCGTCAAAGTGTAAATGTTCAAAACGGGCGTAATAGTTGGGGTTATCTTCTTGTCCGCCGATTGGGTAGGTATAATCATCAAAAGCATTTTCGACATTAATTTCTACGCCGCCAATTTCATCGATAATTCGTTCAAAGCCCGCAAAATCAATTCTAATATAATAAGTAATTGGTGTTTGGAAAAGCTCTTCAATTGCTTTAGCGGTGGCCGCGCCGCCAGAACCAGGGGTTTGTTGCTCGGCGTAGGCGTTGACGCTGTTTATTTTTCGCCAACCACTGACGGGGGTGGTTAAGTCTCGCGGGATAGAGACTAGGGCAACCTGTTTAGTTGACGGCTTAAGACTGGCGAGCATAATAGTATCGGTCAAGTAGGCGCCGTCATGTCCTTCCCCGCCCATACCTAATAGTAAAATATTTATACGATCGCCTTCTTCTCCAACTAGTTGTTTGTCGGCGATAGGCACGAGATGTCGTAATTTATTTAAAAAACTAATACCCGGAATCCAACTAGTGGCGTTTTGGCTAGACATTAATATTTTTCCGGAAAAAACTAAGGCAATAACTAAAATCGCGATTACATAAGTGGTGACCTTTCTTCGCTTCCGACTATTAAGCAATTGCTCATCTTCGGTTTGGTAATTACCATTTTTTCTTTCTAGTTTTTCTGCTTCTTGCATTTTTTGCTTAAAATCGATCATAAATAATAAAAAAATTCTATCAGTATGAAGAATTATTCTTGAGGTTATTTCTAGGTATTATTATAGTCGTCAGAGGGGCTTTTGTCAAAGCGAAAAATTTCATCAAAAAGCTATTTGCGAACGAGTTTTTATTTATTTTGTCGGGCTGCCGGGAATTGAACCCGGATTACACGCACCCGAAGCGTGCGTAATACCGTTATACCACAGCCCGATTAATTTTCTAGTGGACTTGAGGGGACTCGAACCCCTTACCTCTGCAATGCGAATGCAGCGCTCTACCAGATGAGCTACAAGCCCTTATTCATTTTGTCGGGGTGCCGGGAATTGAACCCGGGCTACATGCACCCCATGCATGCGTACTACCGTTATACTACACCCCGTTTAATAAAAATAGGTCTAAAACAAACCTGTACCCATCTTAACACAAAGTCCTAATTTTTCAAGCCGACCTACTTTTCGGTTTGTTTTTATTTGCTAAAAATACCCAATTAAATTACAATATTAATAGTAAAAATAACCATATGACTACACAAAAGACTATTTTTTCCGGCATCCAGCCGAGCGGCCATCTGAATATTGGTAATTATATTGGAGCAATTTCGCAATGGGTTGCGATGCAAAAAGAATATGATTGCATATTTTCCGTTGTTGATTACCACGCCATAACCGTTAAACAAGACCCAGAAGAACTGCGCAAACGAATAATTGAAGTAACTAAAATTTATTTAGCTGCCGGGATTGATCCTAAGAAATCAATTATTTTTCAGCAGTCAACTGTGTCTGCTCATACTGAGCTCGCCTGGATTTTAAATTGTTATGGTTCATATATTTCTGATTTGAATAAAATGACTCAATTTAAAGACAAGGCTGGCAAGAACCAAGAGGCGGTTAGTATTGGTTTATACGATTATCCGGTTTTAATGGCGGCTGATATATTAATGTATGATACAGACATTGTACCGGTAGGTGAAGACCAGAGACAGCATGTAGAACTTGCTCGAGATATTGCCAAAAGATTTAACAATCAATTCGGTAATATTTTTAAACTTCCTCAAGCGGTTATTCGTAAAGAAGGTGCGCGTATTATGGCCCTGCTTGATCCGACAAAAAAGATGAGCAAGAGTGATGAGAACCAAAATAATTGTATTGCTTTATTGGATGATATAGAGAGCGTAAAGAAAAAAATTTCTCGAGCTGTTACTGACTCTGGCTCAGATATCGACTATGATCCCGTTAACCGACCGGGCATTTCTAATCTTTTAACTATTTATGCACAACTGGGCATCCGGGAAATTCCTCGATTAGTAAAAGATTATAAAGGAAAGGGTTATGGTGACTTCAAAAAAGACTTAGCTGATGTCGTAGTTAAATTTTTAGAAGATTTTCAAAAGAAGTATCAAAGTATTTCTGACAAAGAAGTTATTAAAATTCTTGAAGATGGCCGTCAGCGAGTTGCCAAAATGGCGAATGCTAAAATGGATAAAGTTCGCCAAGTAATTGGAGTAAGATAATTTATAAAATAAATTTAATTATATGAATCACAAAAATGTGACGACAGCGTTTGAGCTCCCGAATACAAAAATTGTAAAAAATTTAGGCGTCGTTAAAGGAATTATTGTTCGTTCTCGCTCTATCTTCGGTTCAATTGGCGGCTCTCTTCAGACTTTGGTTGGTGGTAATATTTCTCTGTTTACAGAATTATGTGAGCGGACTCGCGAAGACGCTTATAATTTAATGATTAAGCACGCAGAAGAGTTAGGCGCTAATGCAATTATTAGTGTTCGTTACGACGCAACCGAACTCATGAGCGGAGTTACTGAAGTTCTCTGCTACGGGACGGCGGTTATGGTTGAATAAATGTTTTTAAATAGTTTTTAAGAAAAGACCGGCCTTTGGGTTGGTTTTTTAAATAAAAAAGGTAGCCGATGGGGCTACCCAAATAAGTCTTGTGTTTAAGGGTGGTTATTTAGTGAGCGAGATCACTTGAATCAAACGGCAGCGCATGTTTTGCGCCGAACTCAGTGATAAAAGATGTGAGATCTCCAGCTCTTTTTTCATCGACACTAACACTGACGTGCCAGCCGTTGGGATGATAAAAGTAGTCATCCACCTTGGCTTCGGTAAAACCGCGGCCCATATCTGGACGACCAAACTTGATCCCAAATTGGACAATGAAGTCGCCGACGACCTCCTCCGGCATTACCACCTCGACACTCCGGAGTTTACTCGTCATGTAAATCGAAATTTCTTTTTTCATGCCTTGTTTTTTTAAAGAAAGACTGGGTTGTTTGTGCCCATACATTCTCATAAAGTACCCATAAAGTCAATAGTAGTTATAAAAAAGCCGCTGTGTGGGTAACAGCGGCTAGGGGTTAGAACTGGTAAGCTAAGGTGATAAAACCATAGAACTTGGCAGCCAGTTGTTCATATCGTAGCTCGGCGCTTGCCTTGAAATTTTTAAGTTTAAATTCTTTATAATATTCAAGGATAAGACCAAGCCTTTTTTTATTAAAATTTTCGTTATTTATTCCAGCGGCTATTTGGCCGAATTTGCCGAATTGGCGGCCGACTGAAATTTCATAGGTTTCTAATTTTCCGATTCTTTTTCCATCAAACTTTAAAGCATATTTCCCCTTTGTGCTCATGGGGCTGAAGTGTTTATAGAAAAATGGGGGGACGATTAGATAACTCGCGGCGACAATATAGTTATCTTGCGAAAAGAAATTTTGATTGACGCTTTGAAAACCAAATTGCGAACGGAACCAGAAATTTCCATTGTCGCGATCATAGTTTAAGAAACTGAAGTTGCCAAAGTTGGTATACTTTTTCGTTCCGAATAAAAACTAATTACGACTGATTTCATTGCCTGTTGCGATGAAAATATGCTCGGGGTGATAAGCGACCCAGCCGTAAAGTTTTTTTTGCGATGGTGCGAAGATTTGATCTGGAGAGAGAATTCCTCCTTCGACCGTGACCAGACGATGAGCTACGCGGCTGATGACAAAATCCCAAGGCTGGGTTTGTACGCCGATAGCTCTTCCGATCTCTAAGCTTATCGTAACTGATCCCATTTTCTTTGTAGCTGACAAGTCGAGAATAATTTGGTCGCCTTTATTCCAGTCGCCGAGCTTGATGATGCCGCCGCCTAGACTAAAAGTTTTTTTGTTGATTATCTTTGGAAAGAAAAGGCCAAAGACATCATCAACCGACTTGCCACTTACTAAGTCGACCTTATGGTCGTACTTTAAACCAAATGAGGGGTTTGTAATTTCGAATCTGTTTAATGGAATCCCTCCTTGCAATTTATCGTAGCAAAGGGTGGTTTCAGTAGAGAATTTTGTTTGGGCTTGTAAGTTTAAAGTTTGCCCGAACATGAGGATAATACTTATGATTATAATACTCGTTTTCATTTCTTGTTTTTTTACTTTTAATTTTTGGCTTTTTGCGACGCATACTTCGATAGGCCGCCGAACCTAAATTAAAAGTAAAAACAAGGAACATGTTCAATCTTGAGTATTACCTCCTGAGGGTGGAATTTTTTGACCCAAGTTTTTAGAATAACAGGATTAAGATTGGGATTGAACGAATAAGAGAGAAAGTCTAATACCCCGACAAATGATACGGGTGTATTGCTATTACTATCTTCATGGGTGAGGCTGATATTTCCCGGCGGGGCGTTAACCTGCGTCGTAAGTATCGTTGTGGAAATATTTGTTTCCGCTTTTTCTAATCTGCTTTGAGAAAAAGAAAATTTAGGAATAGCCATAAACAAAATTGTGACAACGAGAGACGAGATGAGAATGCCCTGCGGTTTGAAGCCTTGATTACCAAGATAATTACGCCAATCATTTAAAGTCAGGCCGCGACTTTTGGCAAAGCGGCGGAGATCTTCAAGCTCATCTTGCGATAAGATAGAAAACATTTTTGACTTTGTGCGACGAAGTTCGGCTTCAGCCAAGTAGTAGCGACCCTTTTCTGATAATTCCTCATAAATCACTAAGCCAATTATTATCGGATAAAAAATTAAAGCGATAATAAAACTAAATGGATTCGTGAGTTTAAAGGTCTCTTTTTCTTTGTACCACCAGAGCATGAATAAGATGAAGGCCAACGGTAAATTTTTAATATAGAAATTCCAGAGCCAATTTGTGACGCTAGGCCAAAAATTTTTCTTAGACATTTCAATTTTAAAATTTTCTCTAGCCACACTTCCGGGATCGATTTTGTCCTTGAAGGTATTCCGAGCCAGATCAATGTCCTGACTAGAGTATAGTCCGGCGCGGATATTTTGTTGGCTTAAATCTAACAATCTATAATCCCAGTTATTCATTACGCCTTTAAGTGATTCTCTCAGGATCGTTATTTCGGCTAAATCATTAAAATAATCAGCCGGAGAATAGCTTGTTCCTTTTGCTTTTGCTACCTCAACTTTTTCGTTTACCAGCTTTGTTAATTGTTTCTGCCCCTCAGAATTGTAGGGCTCTGATTTTCCAAGTTCTTTTAAATAACCTGAAAAATCTAAATCAAAGAAGCCTACGTTGTAAAGAAAAAGTAGCGGCAGCAATATCTTTGCGGATATTACCAATGCTCTTTTCATTGTTTCTGTTTTTAGGGGTTTATATACTGATTTATTGTCAAAGTTCTTATTATTTAGCTAATTATAGAGTAACTATATTTAACTCAATAACTATATATTATATAACAAATTATAGAATTTGTCAATAAGACAACTAAAAAACCGCTAATAAAAGCGGTTTTTTATATATCATGATAATGAATTATGAGTCTAATTGGCACCAATTCGGTCACTCTAACACTTAAGTTAGAGGCGACTAACTCTTCTTTCCACGTGGAAAAGAAGAATTTTCTCCCTAGAAAGGAGGTGATCCATCCACAGCTTCCGCTACGGATGCCTTGTTACGACTTCGTCCCTGTCATCAGTCCTGCCTTCGTCCCACTAATGTGAGCCTTCGGGCATTACCAACTCCCTTGACGTGACGGGCGGTGAGTACAAGACCCGAGAACGTATTCACCGTGGCATTCTGATCCACGATTACTAGCGATTCCAACTTCATGAGGGCGGATTTCAGCCCTCAATCCGAACTGAGAAAGATTTTTAGGGATTGGCTCCACCTTGCGGTTTGGCGTCCCTCTGTATCTTCCATTGTAGCACGTGTGTTGCCCAAGGCGTAAGAACCATGCTGATTTGACGTCATCCCACCTTCCTCCCATTTAAAACGGGCAGTCTCCCATGACATGTAAAACATAGGATCAGGGTTGCGCTCGTTTCCCGACTTAACGGTACATCTCACGACACGAGCTGACGACAACCATGCAGCATCTGTCTAGCACCCTCGAAGGCGGATCTGTTTCCAGATCTTGCAGCTAGATGTCAAGCCTTGGTGAGGTTCCTCGTTTACCGTCGAATTAAACCACATGCTCCACCGCTTGTGCGGGTCCCCGTCTATTCCTTTGAGTTTTAAGCTTGCGCTCGTACTCCCCAGGCGGGATACTTAACGGGTTACCTTAAATTAACAGCACTGGCAGGGTCGATACTGCCAATGCTTAGTATCCATCGTTTACGGCGTGGACTACTGGGGTATCTAATCCCATTCGCTCCCCACGCTTTCGTCCACTGAGTGTCAGAACTGTCCTAGTACACTGCCTTCGCATTTGGTGTTCTTGCTGATATTAATGGATTTAACCCCTACACCAGCAATTCCGTGTACCTCTTCCAGTCTCTAGCTTATCCATCTCTCCCGCTGACTCGAGGTTGAGCCTCGAGATTTAACAGGAGATGCGATAAACCACCTACGGACGCTTTACGCCCAATAAATCCGGATAACGCTTGGGGCCCTCGTATTACCGCTGCTGCTGGCACGAGGTTAGCAGCCCCTTATTCAACTGCTACCGTCATTGTTTCGTCACAGTTAAAAGTACTTTACACCCCGAAGGGCTTCTTCATACACGCGGCGTCGCTCCTTCAGGCTTTCGCCCATTGAGGAAGATTCTTGACTGCAGCCTCCCGTAGGAGTCTGGGCAGTGTCTCAGTCCCAGTGAGTGGGGCCATGCTCTCGCACCCCATACCCGTCGTAGCCTTGGTGAGCTATTACCTCACCAACAAGCTGATAGGCCATAGGCTCCTCCCTAAGCGCCGGAGCTTTAATTAAAGAGCTTATGCTCTTTAATACTATCGAGTATTACTCTCGCTTTCGCAAGGTTATCCTCGTCTTAGGGGTAGATTGCCAATGTGTTACTCTCCCGTTTGCCATGCCTGTATTGCTACAGGCATTCGACTTGCATGCCTTAGACACGCCGCCAGCGTTCATCCTGAGCCAGGATCAAACTCTCTAAAATTTGATTGACTCGATAGAAACTCGAAGTTTCTATTGATATGTGATTCCGTTTTAGAAACGGACAAAAATTTATACTTTCCGAATTGATGCCGATTAGCATCAAAATTAACCATCACCATGATTGTTTGCTATAAAATTTTTAACGTTCGAAATAGACAGAAAAAAACAGAGATATAAAAAAATATCTTGTTTTATTATGATATTCTATTTTAATTTTTAATAACCTTATTTTATACTAATAAAAAATAGATGTCAAGAGCTCCGTGTTTG